>Ga0153999_1000207_pt1 | contig 29363 bp, 27 predicted proteins | sample TSNC083MetaG_FD_104675 | JGI IMG/M metagenome (GOLD analysis project Ga0153999, IMG submission 104675) | Attine ant fungus gardens microbial communities from North Carolina, USA - TSNC083 MetaG | ecosystem: Host-associated > Fungi > Mycelium > Unclassified | place: USA: North Carolina, Lumber... | reverse complement strand
CGGGAAAGGCGTCGCCATGTACTATTTAAAAAAGGGCGAGCAAGTTATTGCCATCGGCAGCTCGTCCAAAAACGGCGATGCTTTCCGTAATGAGGCCAGACAGATCGGCGCAGAGGACAGAGCGGTTTTTATTCAGGCAAATTTGAGTTTGGTAAAGGAAAACCGGCGAATCATTGAGGAAATCAAAACCCGCTTTCCCCCACTGGATACGCTGGTCTTTTGCGCGGCGAAGCACAGTAAGGAGTATACCGAAACCGCCGAAGGGCTTGAGTTTACCTTTGCGTTGGATTATTTAAGCCGTTTTATTCTCAGCTACGGCTTGAAGGAGTGCCTGGAAAAGACCGCTAACCCTGTTATTATGAGTGTCTGCGGTTCGGGAATGAAGGGTAACGTGAACTGGGACGATTTACAGCATAAAGACAGCTTTGATCCGCAAAAGGTTATGATGCACGGCAGCAGGCTCAACGATTTATCGGGAGTGGCCTTTGTTCAGAACGATACTGTCGGCAAGATAAAGTACATCCTGTATAACCCGTGGGCGGTACAAACACCCGGTATGTTAGAGGGCAGCAGCCAATTAATGAAGCTGATGTATAAAACTATAGGGAAACCGGTGGAAAAAGCGGTTGTGCCAATAGCAGAGTTACTGGACAATCCGCCCTCTCCTGCTTTATCTGCCTATAGGGAGCGCAAGAAATCAGACCTTACTTTACCAACTTACGATAAGAAAAATGCCAAAAGGCTTTACGAAACAACTACTATTTTATTGGCGAATTTATAATGTAGCTAGTTTTTCTAGTCAGTACCACCGGCGCAGCCCCAAAAGGGGCTTGCTGGTTTGCTTTGGGCTCCAGGACTATAATATAGAATGGAGTTAAAGAGCTATGGGCTAACGAGCTAACCATAACTCTTTGATAGTAAAATTATCTGATTTTTATGTTGCCTTACCTACTATAGGCTTTCCACCTATTTGACAGGCAAAGACAGTTTTACAACTTCTGGAGTGGGTAGTAAGATGCCTGACCTCAAAGGAGACATATCAATTGAATTTATTCCCATACCCAGCCTTGCCGTCGCAGCCGCAGGCAATCATCTTTTCCATCACAAACCGCTTCACTTTAGCGATTCCGGCCGCCCCGTATTTTTTCGGGTCAATGGTATCCGGAGCGTTATGTAACACATCCTTCACCCCGTCACTGTAGGCAATCCTTAACTCGGTCGCATAATTCACCTTGCAGATCCCCCGTTCGATGGCTTTTCTCACGGTCTCGTCCGGAACACCTGACGCACCGTGGAGAACCAGGGGAACAGAGACCACTTTGGCAATCTCCGATAACCGTTCCAAATCTAATTTCGGTTCGCCTTGATAGAGCCCGTGAGCGGTTCCGATCGCAACCGCCAGCGAATCGATACCGGTCAGTTCGGTGAACTCTCTGGCCTGCTGCGGATCGGTATAGGCATCGCCATCACCGCCATCAAGGTCATCTTCTTTTCCGCCGACTTTACCAAGCTCCGCTTCCACCGGAACCGCTGACGGCCTGCAGGCATCAACAACCCGGAGCGATAATTCCAGATTCATTTTGTAAGCTTCATGAGAACCGTCGATCATGATTGAGGTATACCCGGTCCGCAGCGCCTGCATGGCCAGTTCAAAACTGGAGCCGTGGTCCAGATGCATCGCCACCGGCACCGATGCTCTTGCCGCTGCCGCTTTGGCATTGGCCAGATAAAAATCAAGGCCGGCATATTTTACTGTTGACGGTGTTGTCTGCAGGATTACCGGCGCCTTCAGCTCTTCGGCTGCCTGAATCACCGCCATAACCATCTCCATATTTTCCACATTAAACGCACCGACTGCATAATGCCCTTTCTGGGCATCCAATAACATTTGCTTTGTTGTCACTAATGGCATATCAATCGTCCTCCTATTTTGCCGCCGGCAATTCCCGGACTTCCACCAGGGGATAGATGTTATCAAGTTCTGCCTGCTTAAAATAACCGGTCTGTTCATTCAGGGCATTGGCCGCGGATACTGCCACTGCATACCCTAAACTCTCCACCGGCGGATAATCACGCTGCAATGCGACGGCAAAAGCTGCTACCATGGAATCCCCACAGCCCACGGTATTGACTGCCTCTATTTTCGGCGGAATACCGTGAAATACCCCCTGCCCGCAAACAAGCAATGCGCCGTCTTTGCCCAACGAAACTGCGACCTGCCCAATGCCCTGCTTATGCAGTTCCATAGCTGCTGCCTGTGCTTCTGCCAGAGATGCCACCGGCCGCCCAAAAAGCGCGGACAGCTCTTCCTGATTTGGCTTGATCATCTCTGGCCGGGCCTTGATTCCCTCTTGTAATAAAATTCCGCTGGTGTCAAGAATGACCCGCTTGCCCTGGCATTTCAATTTGTCAATTAATGTTCGGTAGATATCGTCCGGAAATCCCCGCGGCACACTTCCGGACATCGTAATCACCTGAGCATCCCCACAGATTTCGTCAAATTGTTTCATAAATTCGGCCAGCTCCTGCGCTGTCACCTCATCTCCCGGTTCCAGAAACTCCGTCGACTGCCGGTTTTCATCCAGGATGTTAATACAGCATCTGGTCTCTGCCTGTACATGGACAAAGCGCCCTTTCAGTCCGTCCTGATATGCCAGCTGTTGCAGCAGTTCCCCGGTCCGGCCGCCGGCCAGCCCGGAAGGAACAACCGTTTCGCCGCAAAGCCGGATTACCCTGGCCACATTTAAGCCTTTTCCACCGGCGGTATTTTTACATGAGGCAACCCGCATCACGGTACCCGGCTGAACCGTCCCGGAGATCTGATATGCCTTGTCAACCGCCGCATTCAAAGTTAATGTAACAATCATATCTAAGCCTCCCGATCAGTCTTCATTTACCAGTAGTATTTTCCCCTGGACCAGGCCAGGTGTCTTAAACAGCTCAAACGCTTCCTGCGCCTGGCTCATCGGCATTTTCTTAAATATCATGCCGGGATCAAATTTCAGCTGGCCAGTTGCAAAGCAGTGCGCAGTCAACTCCCATTCCGGCCCCGGAAACGGTGCACTGTAAGACATCCAGGAGCCGGTCAGTTTGAACTCCTTACGGTTCATGTTCTCCCACATCGCCGGCGGAAAGGACAATTCGGTATGAGGGGTCCCGATAAAGCAGACATGGGCTTTATTAGCGGCTGCGGCAAAAGCCGTCTGCATGGTTGCCGGCTGGCCGGCCGTCTCGAACACATAGTCATACCCATTGCCGCCGGTGATGGCCTTTGCTTTCTCCATGAAATCCACTGCCAGTGTATTTACAACATCGTCAGCCCCCAGCCGCTTCGCCATCGCCAACCGCTCATCACTGATATCAAACACAACTACCTTTTTGCTGCCAAATATGTTTGCCCACTGCATGGTAAACATCCCAATGGTTCCGCCGCCCAGAATCGCAACATACCCACCGCCCTGATAGTCATTGCAAGTAAGACCGTGAAGGGCAACTGTGGAGGGCTCGAACATGGCCCCTTGTTCATATGGGATACTTTTGTCAAACACCACCGCATTCCCTGCGGGTATCACTACATAATCCGCATTGCTTCCCTGTTGTCTGGAACCGAGAAAGGAATAATGCCGGCAAAGTGAATAATTGCCTTTTTGGCAGTCCTTACATTTCATGCAAGGGATCAGCGGTGCTCCGGAAACACGGTCACCGACGTTGATCACATCAACACCATCACCCACCTCAACAACATCGCCGGCAAATTCATGCCCCAGTACAATCGGATAAAAGTGCACACCATGATGTAACACTCGCGGAATATCAGAACCGCAAATACCGGAAGCCTTGATTTTTACCTTGACGGTCCCAGGCTCTGTCAGGGGCTCTGCAATTTCCTGATATTCGACCACTTCATTTGCTGTCACTACTGCTGCTTTCATGATTGATATCTCCTCTGCATTAATGATTTTAGATTCTGATACAGTTCCAAATAAACCTCATAATTGTACTCATAGACATCTTTAACGGTCTTATCCGGAATATGCTCCCGCTTAATTGTCACCATTGTATCAACAGCATGCTGAAAACTGTCATACAAACCAACACCAACACCGGCTAAAATAGCGGTTCCTAAAGTAGTTGCCATATCAGAATCAGGAACGATAATTGGTTTACCGGTTACATCTGCTTTGATCTGCGTCCACAACAAAGAATTTGCACTGCCGCCCATTGCTCTTAATACCTTTGCCGAGGCTCCGGCAGACTCCGCCACCGCCAGATTGTGCTTTAAGGAAAACGCCACTCCCTCCATGGCCGCCCGGACTAAATGACCTTTCGTTTTACTAAAATCAAGACCATAATAAACTCCCTTTGCATTCGGATCCCAAATCGGTGTCCGTTCTCCTGACATGTATGGAAGAAAAACCAGACCATCCGAACCGGCAGCAACCTTCGCCGCAATCTCATTAAACTGATCAAGTGAACTCTTTCCGGATTTTCCGGCTACTTCACGCTCATAATCAGCAAGCTCTCGCTCCAGCCACCGCATCGCACCGCCGCCACCGGTGCTTCCACCCTGTAAAAGCCAGCGATCCGGAACCACGTGATAACCTAAAATCAAGCGCGGATCTGACTTATAGCTGTCCATGCAGATACTCATTCCGCCGGCCTGGCCGCCTTGTTCCTGTGCTTCTCCATTATTCAGCACGCCCACGCCCAGCGCCCCACAGGCTGCATCCAGGCCACCGGCGACAACCGGAATCCCCTCGATGAGTCCGCTTTGTGCGGCAGCTGCTTTGGTAACCGTGCCAATAACGGCATGGCAAGGACTGATTTCCGGCAGAAAATGCTCCGGGATCCCCATTGCCTTTCGCATATCGTCATCCCAGAACCCTTTTCGCGTATCAAAACAATGATAGGCATAGCTTTGACAGATATCCTGGGATATCCTCCCGGTCAACCGATAAGCAATGAAGCTGTTTGACTGGAGAATCTTATCGGTTTGTTTAAATACTTCCGGAAGATTCTCTTGATACCAGATAATTTTTCCTGTCGTATAAGGCGCAGTGAGAGAATTACCACTTACTTGAAATATGGCATCGCTTCCAATTTCACTGTTTAACCGGTCACAGATGGCGCCGGATCTGGTATCCATCCATATTGGGGTTCGGGTCAGGACATTTCCCGCCGGATCCAGGGCAACAGCGGCCCATCCCTGGCCAGCAATACCAATTCCGGCAATATTGGCCGGATTTATCTGACCTTTTTCGATGCTTTCTTTTGTCGCCTGGCAAACTGCCTGCCACCAGTCATCCGGATTTTGTTCGGCATGACCTGATTCCGGATAGTAAACCTGGTAATCACCACTGGCCGATGAAATCACTTCACCACTTCGGCTGAATATCGCTACTTTGCAGGCACTGGTACCAATATCAATACCAAGTAATAATTCCCTCATTGTCTAACTTCTTCCCTTCCAGTCAAGCATCTTACGTTGGAATATGACGGATTCCCTGGCATCCTCATCTAACTGTTTTTCATCGGCACCATTACTGATATCACGCCAGACATGGATGTCCTGCCCTACCTGACCACCTGTATTGACAAATGGTTCCATAACAACGGGTCCATCATATTCGATTTCTTTTAACGCATTCCCGATTTCTTGCCATGGAGTACGTCCCTTACCAGGTACCATACGATTACATTCGCCTGTATGAAAATGCCCTAACAAACTGCCCGCTGTTTTTATCGCATCACCAATACTGACCTCTTCAATATTCATATGGAAGGTATCCAGCATTACTTTCACGTTATCCATGCCAACCTCTTTGACAAACAAGGTTCCTTCCCCAGCGGTATTAAGGATGTGATTTTCAAACCGGTTCAGCACCTCCATACCCAGCGTAATACCATATGAAGCCGCAAATGGTGCAAGCATCCGGATACCCTCGACACTTCTTTTCCAGTCCTCATTCTTATCCACACCTTTTGTAAAATCAATGGGCCAGTATGAGTATAGAGCACCTCCGATCAGATGAATATCAAGTTGTGCCATGATATCGAAAAGACGTAAAAACCATTCTTTGGCATTCTGGCGTATTGCCGGATCTGATGAGCCAATATTGTGCTGATAGGACGGCCCATATCCTGCGGTAAGCTCAATGCCACTTTTTTTTGCGCAACTTTTGATATCCTTTATTTGATCCGGCGTATACTCCGGGAGTGGTTTTGCACCAATTTCAAGAATGTCAAAGCCGAGACGTGCTGCTTTTTCTATGTAATACAGGTAGTCAGCTTCCCACTCTTTTTCCCAATATGCATAATAAATACCATGTTTCACAAATAACACTCCTTCCAGCCGCCTTACTAAACGGTCATTTCTGCCTTATCAGTCACAATTTGAAGAAGTACGGCAATCACAATAATGATACCTTTGATGATATCCTGTGGATATGCCGGCACCGCCATCAAATTCATGATGTTGCTGATCAGTGCTAATACCAATGCGCCAATCACACCTTTGAATACTTCACCTTTACCACCAGCCAAACTGGCCCCGCCAATAACGCAGGCGGCAATGGCATCCAGCTCCTGCCCCGTACCAATGGTGCCGCTGCCGGTTGATGCTCTCGCGGCGATGAACACACCACCTAAAGCGGCCAGCATTCCGGAAATTGCATAGACCGAAACCAGATATATTTTCACCCGGATACCCGCCAGCTCTACCGCCTTAATATTACTGCCGAGGGCGATGACAATACGTCCATATGCGGTGAATTTTTGAATCAGGCAGAATGCAATAATGAGACCTGCCACAATCAGCAGAATCGGATAACCGAAGTCTTTCTTAACCAACGTTGCCAAGGTGTTGGTATCCATCTTAATCGGGCTTCCTTTGGTAATCATCAGTGCCGCGCCCCGGGCAACCGTCATCATCGCCAGGGAGGCTACAAACCCCTGAAAGTTTGCATAAGCAACAAGAGTACCGGTAATCACCCCGGCACATAAACCAATCACCAAAGTAATTAAGATCGCGCTCGTAAAATGCATGTCTTTGCTGACGATCAGATAAGATGCCGTCGCTGATCCCAGTGCCATTACCGAACCGACGGATAAATCAATCCCTCCGGTCAGGATAACGAAAAGCATACCCAAAACAACGCAGATCGGTCCGGCTTGCTGCAGGGCAATGTTCCTGATATTCATCGCCGTCAGAAAGTTACCGGATAATAAAGAGCACATAAGAAACAGTCCTAAGAAAATAATGTATGTATTATTCTGAATCAGTTGGTTTTTTATATTTACCTTATTCTTCACCTTTTACACCCCCATTGCTGATTTGATCATGCTATTTTCATTAATGTCTTCGTTTTGAAATTCTCCCGTTACCCTGCCTTGCCGCATTACAATAACCCGGTCACACATGCCGATAATCTCCGGCATCTCGGAGGAGATCATGATCACCCCAACCCCTTGTTCTGCAAGGTCATTGATAATCTTATAGATTTCCGTCTTGGCTCCGACATCCACGCCACGGGTCGGTTCATCAAATACAATACATTTACAGTCAGCAGCGATCCATTTGGCTAACGCTATCTTCTGCTGGTTTCCGCCGCTTAAGCTGTCCGCCTTATCATCCAAATTGCCATATTTTGTTGACATACCGGCAAGAAGGTCCCGGGCATATTCTTTTTCTTTCCCATGATTAATTACATCAAAACGGGTGATTTTACTAAAAAGTACCGTTAACGTGGTATTCATCCGGATACTTTGTCTTAACAGCAATCCCTGTTCTTTTCTATTCTCCGGAAGCATGCCAAAACCATTGGCAATCGCTTCCTTGGGATTCTTAAAACATACTTCTTTCCCAAAATAGATTACTTTTCCTGATGTGATCTTTCCATCCCCAAAGATCGCCCGCATCGTTTCCGTACGCCCGGCACCGACCAAACCACTAAAACCGAGGATTTCACCTGAGCGAACCGAAAAGCTGACATCCTGAACCATACTTCCGGCATTTAAATGTTCAACCCGCAGCACCTCTTCACCGATTTTGGCATTTCGGGACGGAAACATCTGACTCATTTCACGTCCGACCATCATGGTTACCAATTTACTTTTATCAATAGAGCCCGTTTCTACCGTACCGACATATCCGCCGTCTTTCAGAACCGTAATATGATTGCTTAATTCAAAGAGTTCCTCAAGCCGATGGGAGATGTAGATAATACTGACACCGTCATCCCGGAGCTTGCGCAATATTTCAAAAAGCTTCTTGATTTCTGAAAATGTTAATACGGCGGTTGGTTCATCCAAAACCAAAACTTTTGCATTTCTGGTCAGATTTTTACAAATTTCAACCACCTGCTGATAAGCGACACTCAAGTCCCCCACCTTGGCAGTTGGTGCTATATCATCAAACCCCAGACGTGATAACTGTTCCTTTGCCTTTTGACGCAGTTCCTTCCAGTTAATCAGACCTTTACCTACCGCCAGCTGATCAATATAAATATTCTCAGCTACCGTTAAATCTGGCGCCAGCATAAATTCCTGGTAGATGATGGCAATCCCTAAATCCTTCGCTTCTTTCGGATTTGTAATATTGACAACTTTTCCATCAATCAAGATTTCACCGCTATCCTTTTTGTAGGCTCCGGACAAAACTTTCATTAATGTCGATTTACCAGCACCATTTTCACCAATCAGGGCATGAATTTCCTGTGGCTCAACTTTTACAGATACATCTGTCAATGCTTTTACACCGCCAAAATGCTTGGTTATATTCCTCATTTCTAAGCAGTACTTTATTTCCTGCATACACGTCCCTCCCCCCATAATGAATACTTTAGAAACCTAAATCATAATATTTATCAACCAGGTCTCTTGTAACCCCGGCAGCTTCGGTCTTTGTGATCTTCTCAAAACTTTCCTCGGAAGCACCGCCAACAACAATTTTTTCGGCGATTTCAATTCCGGTTTCCGCTACCAGTACCGGGCTGTTCAGACCAGAAACAATATATGGATTAGCAGCAGTATCATTTTCACGAATCAAATCATAAGCTGAACAAGCTCCATCGGCTGCTGCCACCACAGCAACACCTTTCAGTCCGGCATTATCAAGAGCTGTCAAAGCACCAAAAAGCATCTGATCGTTTTCACCTAAAATGGTCGTAACATTCGGATTTGCCGTAATAAAATCTTCTGCTGCAATCAATCCATCCTCTTCTGTCCAGGCACCCCAGCCCTGTCCCACAATTTTAAACTTAGCCGCCGGATATTCTGCTTTACCACGGGAAATCAACTGCTCCTCAATCTCTTTTGATGCCGTCCATGCTTCGTCCTCCGTACATCCGGTTCGGCCCTGCACAATACCGGCAAATAAACCGCCGCGCCGTTCGGATCCGGCCACATTACCTTTGACTCCACTTAAAAGAATCGAAATGATTTCTTCCTCTTCTTTTCCGTTATCCTTTATCCATTCTGTATATGCCAAACCAGAAAGTCTGCCGTTTTCCAGGTTATCAGAGTAAACCGTTGTAACATAACTGCCGCCATTTGCGCCAGAGTCAAGATTGATGACCGGAATACCAGCCGCTGTCGCTGCGTCAATACTCGGAATACAGGCATCCGGATCAACACTGTCAAGGAAAATAACATCCATTCCCTGAGTAATAAAGGTTTCCATATTTTCTGCTTCTTTTGTGATATCTTCATCAGCAGTCAGTACCGTGCATTTCCAGCCTTTTTCTTCTGAATGCTGTTTAACCGCATCTACCAGCTTGACAAAATAGGGACCATTCTGCGTTTTAATAGCAAACCCTACTTTTATCGTTTTTTCCGCAGCAGTGCCGGCCGCAGTATCATTCGTCACGGCATCAGAAGAAACCTTCGATGTGCCACTTTCCTTACTGCCACATCCCACCAACATGCTCATTGCGATTACCCCGCTCATTAACAAACAAAATACTTTTTTCATTCTACTTTTTCTCCTTTACTTTCTTTTTTTATTATACAATGGTGAAACCACCATCGATAATCATATCGTGACCTGATGTATAAGTTGATGCCTCTGATAACAGATAAATGACCGCTCCGGCCAGCTCTTCCGGTGCCCCCATGCGTCCAAACGGAATGCTCTTGATCCATAAATCCTGCCAATCCTGTCTTACATTGCCGGTCATCTCTGTCTTGATATATCCCGGACTGATGGAATTGACACGAATTCCTTTTAATGCCCACTCTACCGCCAGTGATTTAGTCAGATGCGCTACCGCTGCCTTTGACGCATTATAGGAAGCCTGCCCCTGGGGAATATTGACGATGGTACCGGACATCGATGCCACGTTAACAATGTTCCCTTTTTTATTGTGATCAACGAGATACTTACCAAAAGCCTGAGCCATATAGTAAACGCCATTTAAGTTGACATTAATGACTTTCTGCCAATCTTCCGGCTCACAGTCAAGTACATCTTTATGGGTGCAGATACCGGCATTGTTGAAAAGATAATCTAATGTTCCCATTTTCTCAGCTGCTTTGCCGATACATTCAGCAACCTGCTTTGGATTCGTTACATCACAGATGTAAGCTGCTGTTCTGACACCGTATTTCTCTGCAATTTCAGCAGCCACTTTACTCGGATCAACCAAGTCAAAGATAACAATATCACTTCCGGCATCTGCCAGATAAGCTGCAACCACCGTTCCGATTCCCTGTGTTCCGCCAGTAACGACGGTTACTTTGTTTTTAAGTGAAAATAAATCCATTACCATGTTTTTGTCTCTCCTCCTTAAAATTTGATCGCTTTCATTGTTTTTGGAAGTTTTTCCATAATCCCCTCCCTTTCTTGTAACCAGTTTTATAAATGCCTTTTATATAAGAGCATTATACAACCGGTTTTCATTTTTGTCAATACCTTATATAAAACTCTTTTAAATATCGTAATTATGTGTTAAAATGCCGATAAGGAGTTTAGCTCACAATCCAGACTGTACAAAAAATGAACAAGGAGATCAAGAAATGGTCAAAGTTAATATATCAACCGAAATAAAAGCACAAAACAGACAGCTGATTTACCAATATATCCGCAGCCATGAACCGGCATCGAAACAGGATATCGTAGTGGGTCTGGGACTCAGCCTTCCGACCGTAACACAGAATTTGCAATTTTTAGAACAGCAGAACCTGATTGATACATCCGAAACCAAAAAGACAGGCGGGCGTGATGCCGCCGCCTATTCCTACAAAAAAGACGGCCGATTGGCCATCGGTATCTATATGACAGGAAATCACCTCAGTGTGGTATGTGTTGATTTGTCTGGTTCCGTCATTCATAAGATCAAAGAAAATATCGCTTTTAACTTAAACGATGATCATTATTTAAGAAAAATCGGCGATATGGTTATTGAGATCAAACAGAAAGCGCAGTTAAGTGATGAAAATTTGTTAGGAGTGGGAATTGCTGTTCCAAGCCTTGTATCAGACGACGGAGAGCAGGTTATTCATGGCATGGCTCATAATTTTACAGGCAAAACGCGGGAAGAAATCGCCAAATACATCCCCTATCCGACAAAAATGTTCCATGACTCCTATGTTACCGGCTTTGCCGAAGTCTGGATTGAATCCTGTACACAAAATGCTTTTTACTTAAGTCTTAATAATAGCGTTGGCGGTTCTATTATCATTGGAAATCGTCTATATGGAGGGGATCTCAATCGAGCCGGAGAAATCGGGCACATGACGATCGTTCCGGAAGGCGGAAAGATCTGTTACTGTGGTAAGCCCGGATGCTTTAATACTGTCTGCAATACAGGCGCACTAGACTCCTATACCAACGGAAATCTGGCTGAGTTCTTCCGCCTGCTCAAGGAAAATGACAAGAAAGCCCAAAATATCTGGTCGCAATATCTGGATTACCTTTCCCTGGCAATTCATAATATCTGGATGATTTTTAACTGTTCTGTGATTCTGGGAGGATATGTCGGCGCTTATATAGAAGATTATATAGAAGATTTATATATGCGGGTTGATAAACGGAACTGTTTTGGGGATGAAGCCAAGAACTATGTACGGCCATGTAAGTATAAAATTGAATCAACGGCTGCCGGTGCTGCAATCCAGTTGATTGATGAATTTATTAAAAACATTTGATAATGTAGATAGTTTTTCCAACAAAACAGCAGGCTCCCGTTAAGCAGGGCCTGCTTAGTTAATGTTTCCATTATTTATGATACTTTACTGCCGCCCTTTTTGCATATCTGCTGCCAAGCTGGTCTACCACAACCGCGATAATTATAATCAGTCCCATCACGACATTATGCCAGTAGGTATTAATATGCAGTAGATTCATGCCGTTGCGAACCACCGCCATCAGCAGTGCCCCCAGCAAGCACCCTGACATCGATGCTTTGCCGCCGTTTAAGCTGGTTCCGCCGATAACTGCAGAGGCAATTACATCCAGCTCATAGCCTTCGCCCGCTGTCGGCATGGCTCCTTCCAGGCGTCCGGTAACCAGAATCCCGGCAACCGCACAGGCCACACCCGTCAGCACGTATGCCATAATGCCGGTACGTACAACGTTTATACCAACCAGATGAGCTGCTTCTTCATTACTTCCGATTGACAGTACATGCCTGCCGAACCTGGTCCAGTTTAACAAATAAGCACAGATTGCCCAGACAATCGCCGCAACTATAACCGGAACCGGAACAAACCCAACATATCCCTGTCCTAAAGCTCTCATAAAAGGCATATTTACACCTGATATCGGTACACCTCTGGTTGCGACCTTCATCAGGCCACGAGTTGCCGTCATAACCGCCATCGTTGCAATAAAAGGCGCTATCTTGACTTTGTACACCAGAAAACCATTGATGAAACCGATCAACGCCCCCAGTGCCAGCCCCAGGATGATTGTCGGCAGCACCGGCATCCCACCCAGCAGCAGAAATGAGATCGTCAGCCCAACACATCCATATGTAGAACCAACCGACAAATCAATACCGCCCAAGCAAAAAACGAAGCACGATCCAAAGGTCATAATCCCGACCCACACTGTTTGCCGGAGTACATTGGTGATATTTTGTAATTTCAAAAAAGTACCTTTCGAGCCAATACTGACAACCAGAATCAGCAGCAGGAATACAAAGTATACTCCCATTTCATAAGGATTTATTTTTTTGCTCTTTATCTGATTTTCACTAAGCTTCATATTTTTCCCCTCCCGTGTCCTGAACCGTATAATATGCGATCTCCGCTTCCGATGTATGGTTTCCATCCAGCTTTGCCGCGATTCTGCCATCATACATGACAAGAATATTATTACATATGCCGATCAGCTCCGGACTTTCCGACGATACCACTACAACCGCTTTTCCCGCCTTGCAACAATCAGCAAATATTTTATAGATTTCTGTCTTTGCCCGAACATCAATTCCCCGTGTAGGCTCTTCCACCAGAATGATATCCGGCCCGCACATCAGCCAGCGGGCAACCAATGCCTTTTGCTGATTGCCGCCGCTGAGCTGGCCGATCATCCACTTGGCAGATGGTGTTTTTATATTCATAACATCAATATATTGCGCCGTAACCTCGTTGGCTTTCTTTTTATTCAGTTTTAATGGATTTAGCTGCCCCAACGAACCAATCGTGACATTCCATTCCACTGACTGATCCAAGAACAAGCCCTCAACTTTACGCTCCGCTCCCAGAAAACCAATTTTATGTTTCATTGCCGCCCCGGGGGAATCGATGGTTTTTACACTGCCGGCAATCCTCAGCTCGCCCTGATCTGCCTGGAGAGCACCAAAGACAGTTCTGAGAATCTCGCTCTTTCCGGAACCGGCCAGGCCGGCAATACCAAGAATTTCACCGCGGCGGACCGCAAAGGAAATATCGATATATATTTTCTCTTTGGTCAGGGAGTCTACCTCCAGGAGAACCTCCCCAAAGGTATTATTTTTTTCTGGATACTGATCTCCTGCTTTTTGCCCGATCATTTTTTCAATCATATCATTTACTTCAATCCGGTCAGCCTGCATCTCATCAACCAGCCTCCCATCGCGCAGGACATAGATCCGGTCCGAAATATCTTTCAGCTGCCCCAGCTGATGGGATATATATATGATGGTATGGCCATCTGCCTTCAGCTTCCTGATAATCCGAAACAACTGCTCCTGCTCCGCGATCTCCAACGGTTCCGTCGGCTCATCCATAATAATGACTGCGGCATTGGAATACAGACACCGGGCAATTTCAATCATCTGCCTTTTGGCCAGGCTCAAGCTTCTGACCGGAACAGATAAATCCACCTGAATATCCAGCTGTTCACGAAACAGTTCTTCCGCTATCTGATGCATTGTTTTTTTATCCAGTTTCCGCAGTATCTGATTTTTCGTCCCCAGCAATTCATGTCCGATAAAAATATTTTCAATTGCATTCAAGTCCGGAAACACCGACAGCTCCTGATATATCATACTGATTCCGGCTTTATGAGCCATTCTGGTGTTTTTAAATTCTTTTTTCTGTCCGTTAATATAGATCTCGCCTTTTGTCTGCGAATAGACACCGCACAGGATTTTCATCAATGTTGATTTACCGGCGCCATTTTCGCCGACAAGGCCGACCACTTCGCCTTGATTCATGTGTACGCTGACGTCTTCCAATGCCCGGTTACCTGCAAAGGCTATTGAAATATTCCGCATTTCAATGACTGGAGTTTTGTTTGTCATAATACTATCGCCCCCTTCTCCGATTTAATCAATGCGGCCGGCTTTTTGCCTGACCGCATTGACTGGTACAACCAGATATCTTATTTTGCTTTTGCGCCTTCCCCGTACTGCAAATAATCAAATTCGCCTATATTGGTACTGTCATAGGTAACCGGACTCATAAAGATGGTTTTCGGGATCATTTCCCCTTCCACGCAATATTTTTGAACCGCATGTACCATATTCCGCCCCGTCACATAAGTACAGGTGTCCACAGTCGCAGTATAATTGGTTTCGTCCGCAATCAGGTCGTAAATATCTTTCATATTGTCATAACCGAATATTTTGATTTTATCATCAAGACCTGCGGATTTTACTGTCTGATAAATACCAAGCCCCATATCATCAAACAGCGTGACAAATCCATCCATGTCCGGATAAGCCTGGATCAAATCCTCTGATACCGAAGCAGCATCGGCACGAGACCAGTTCGCCGCCTGCTCATCCAGGATATTGATATTACTGAATTCATCAACCGCCTTATAAAATCCCGACATTCTCTGTCTGGTAAAGGTATCTCCGGCAACGCCAATTACAAAGCACAAATCAGCCTGCTCATAGTCTTTATAATAATTGCCGACATACTGGCCTAGCAGATAACCGCCATATTGCTGATCATAACCGATATTGGATACATAATAGTCATTTTCAAACTCCGGCGAATTGAATAAAAATACCGGGATTCCCGCATTTGTCGCCTCTCTGATAACCGGCAGCAAAGAAGCTTCATCCGCTACCGTCAAGCAGATGGCATCATACCCCTGTGCAATCCAGCCTTCCACAATCGTAATCGCTTCGTCAAAAGCAGTCTGACTGCTGGGTGCCTGATAATCAAACTCAATATTATATCCGGTTGATTTTAAAGTATCCTGAATTCCATACCAGATACGGTTATAATAGATATCCACTGCGGAAGGGCAGAATCCGACCTTTAAGGTACGATCCGTTACTTGTTTCGGCGGAGCCTCCAAACCACTTCTGGCAGTCTCGGTCTTTAACATTTCCGGAAATGCCTCCTGATCATCGAACACACTGTCCTCTGCCGCGGCAGGATTCTCTGTTTTGGCTTCTCCCGAAGCAGCTTCTGTCTTTGGTGATGCGTTCCCATTTTCCGGCACAGTACATCCTGCAAGTGAAAATGTCATTGTCATAACAAGTAATAACCTAATTATTTTTTTCATACGTTCTCCAACCTCCATATAATCAGAATTTATGATTTAAAACTCAGGTGCAACTAAAAAAATCGCTTTCACTGATTTCCCCGTATAGTTGATAATCTTATAGCGTTCCCCTTCAGGAAGGAACATAAAGTCCCCCTCCTCTACATTAAATGTCTCTCCTCTGTCCGGACAATAAAACGTCATTGGTCCTTCCAGTACGTAAAAAACCGCATCTCCTTTATGTACGTCGTACTCTGTCTGCTGCGGGCCTGCCCCGCCTGACAGTATTTTAACCGACCCAAACTGCATCACATCATTGCTCGCCCACACCGACATAAGTGCCGGTGTCTTCCTGCCGCTTATCATCTTGATTCCGTCATCTTCTGTCAGCTTATAAAATACCGCCGCTTCACGGGATTCAGGTCCCGGCACTGGATAACGTCCAAATTCACTTCTCATTCCTGCCATGCCTGTTCCCCCCTCTCAACATATTTATAAGTCTTGACAACGCCGGTGTACTCAAGCGGCGGTCCGTCCTCATCCCAGATTTTAGGAGCTACTATATAAAGCATTCTCGCCTCTGTTTCGCCAAAGTTATAACCAATATGGGGGCAGCCTTTCGGCATCAGGATTCCCTCTCCCTGCCGCACCTGCATCACCTGTCCGTTCTCCGGCTGGAACATGGTTACTTCCCCACGCATGACATAGTAAATTTCGTCTCCGGCATGTACATCCGCCGGGTCAAAATGGGACCCCGGGGACAACTGGTACTCGCCTACTGTCATACTGTCGGTACTGGCAATCAGCCAGTTCAGATCGCTGGTTTCCGGAAATTCCTCCGTATATAAGAACATCTTCAAATCACTTTGCTTTTGAATGCATGGTCTGCGTTCGCCTCGTTTGTGAGGATAATTGCAGAAATAATCCGGTGTCTTTGCCACTTTCAGTTCCTCCTCTCAATCATTCAGGTTTTTCAGTATCTCCTTGATATGATTCCATACCATCTGAACCGTTGTCCAGTCCAGACGTTCCTTGGTTGTATGAACATCATAAGCTTTCGGCCCGAGTGAAATCATCTCCAGTCCGGGAATCTTCTTATGGAACAGCCCCAACTCCAGACTTGAGTGAGATACCTCAACATTCGGCTCATATCCATATAAATCCTTAAACGCCTTTTTCGCTGTCGCCAGCAATTTGGAATCCGGCATAAACGGCCATTCCGGACAATCCGCAAATGTCTCGACCGTCGCTCCGGTCAACTCTGCCAAATCACGGATTTCCTGCAGAATATCATACTTCCGCGAGGTTACCGCACTCGGTATTGTGGAAAGAATACTGACCACATCCTCACTTGTCTCAATGATAGCGACGGTATTGGAGCTCTCTACCAATCCCGGTATCTCAAGACTCATGCTCTTTACACCACAGGGCAGCAGATGCAGGGATTTACAAATTTTCTTTGTATCTGCATAAGTAATCATCTTTTCCGGTGTTTCTGCTGCTGTCATCGATACTTTCAGATTTGGATCTGCGATTTTATATTCATTAGCCAGCTCCTCAGCAACTTCGTCAATGATCGCTTTTACCTGCGCTGCGTCTGCTTTTTTAATTCCAATCAGACTCTCCATATTTCCCGGAATCACATACCGGTTGATGCCACCGTTCAATTCAACAAAATGTACCTCACGTTCAAGTGCAATGCGATTTACCAGCCGCCCATAAGTAACCAGTACATTGGCTCGTTCCAGATGAATGTCAAACTCGGAGTGGCCGCCGGCACCGCCGGTAATACTCAAATTGAAAAAGCTCATATCGTCCGCAGGTTTCTCATACGCCACGGGCAGTTTATAGTAAGCAGAGATATCGCCTGCACATCCGGCAAAAATTGTATCCGGCTTATGCCAGTTGAAATCCATCAGCCTCTTTCCGGTAATATTCTTAGGGTCAAAGACAATTCCGCCGCGCTTGCCAACCTCTTCCTGAACCGATATCACACATTCAATCGGCGGATGCGGCAAATCATTGGCTCCCAGCACACACATCATAAACGCAACACCAACTCCATTGTCCGCACCAAGTGTTGTTCCATCCGCACGGATATAGTCCCCATCAACTACCAGCCTGATGCCTTCTGTCAGCATATCCTGCTCTACCCATTCCTCTTTGTCCAGAACCATATCCATATGCCCGTGAAAGAGTACCGGCCTGACATTTTCATAACCCGGTGAGCCCGGCTTCTTGATCAGAAGATTATAATACTCATCCTGATATGTCGTCATGCCTCTGTCTTCTGCGAATTTCTTCAGATGATCGCTGATGGCCTTTTCATGATAAGAGCCTCTTGGAATCGCACTGATTTCTTCAAAGTAATCAAAAAACACCTGTGGTTCAAGACCTTTCAATACCTGCATGATTTTCCTCCTTAAAATGTAAACTCGTTTACAGAAGTTATGAAATATTTGTGTAATATCAAAATCGTTTGTAAACTTTGTTTATATCGTTTATAAACTCATTTTACATGCTACCATATCATTTGTCAACAGTTTATTATATATTTTTATATTATTATATATATTGCACAAATATAAACTTGTATTTTTTAACAATACGATAGTAAAATATTCCTTCAAACTAATTGTTTATAAACAAACACAAAAAAATATCGGCTGAAACACTCAGTTTCAACCGACATCAAATAATATTTCTATTCATCCAACTTGTTTCACGGTATCCCGTTCAATCAACAAACCGTTCACTTCAACTTTAGTATAAGACTTTTCTGCCTTCTGCATTGTATGAATTAGCTGTTCTACCGCTTCCGCACCAAAGCGCTCTCGCGGAAGCTGAATCGTAGTCAATTTTGGTTCAACCAAGGTGCATATGGGCCTGTCATCATATCCAATAACAGAAAAATCATCCGGAATCCGAAACCCCAGCCGCTTCATCGCCTGCATCGCACCCACCGCAACAAGGTCATTATCCGAAAGAAACGCTGTCGGCAGATCACTATTATGAATCCTGGTCAGAACTGCCTCCATTCCAATATCGGCATTCTCGTGCGGATAACCAATCTCATAACAATATTGTTCCTGATCCTCCAGACCCAAATGCTTCATTGCGGCAAACGCACATTTCCGGCGCTCAATAAAACTGTTTATATTAAGTCCACTGGACAAATAACCAATCTTTCTATGTCCCCGTGTGTACAGGTGACTGACAGCAGCATAAGTCCCCTGCTCATTATTCACTTTAACCGAGTTGATTGACTTATCAATAAAATAATTATCAAATAGTACAAAAGGAATACCCAATTCCTCAAAGCAACCAACCTCATCTTCCTGCATCTCGGTGGCAAAGATAACATACCCCGCACAATTGGAATCCCTGATATATTTAATTTGACTGTCTATCTCCATTCTGTCTATCGTAATGACAACAAGATTATATCCATGCTGACGGGCAGTCAGTTCAATTCCGTCAAGAATGAGCGGAAAAAATGAATTCATACCCAGAAGCGCCCCATTATTCTTATAAATGACAAAGCCGATTGTATTACTCTCTTCCGCTATCTCCTGCTGTGACTGCAGCAAATAACCATAGCCAAGTTCTTTAATCTGCCGAAGCACCCGTTCCCTTGTTTTATCACTAATCCCCGGTTTACCATTCAATACCAGAGAAATCGTTGCTTTCGATACTCCTATCTCTCTGGCCAGATCCGCCGCTCTCACCATCTCATCATCTCCCCACGCTCTTTTATGTACTTTATAATTATTATAAACAAATTTTATAAACAAGTCAACGGAATTATAATTTTACAAATCGGCAGACAAAGAAAACTGCAATCTTCGTGTATCCATAGATTGCAGTTTCCGCCCTTCATAATACGGTTTATTTCATTCCCAATTGTAAATCCCATCCTGTAAACCAGATACTCTGTGAGCTAACATGCTTTACAGGACATTTTCCAGCTAACCGTTTACTACATTCTCCGGCGTACCTTTCAGGTATGCCTTTAAATTATTCACTGCGATTTCCATCAGCCTTTTTCGGGATTCTTTGGATGCCCAGGCGACGTGAGGGGTGATAAAACAGTTTTTCGCTTTTAACAGCGGGTTATTTCCCTTGATTGGCTCTGTCGAAACGACGTCCACTCCTGCCGCTGCAACCTTGCCGGAATTCAGCGCATCTGCCAAATCCTGCTCTGCGATCAACGTCCCACGTGAGGTATTCAGTATAATCACACCGTCTTTCATCTTAGAAATGGTATTCTCATTAATGATTTCCCTGGTCGTATCAAACAGCGGACAATGCAAAGCAATAACATCAGATTCCCGCAGCAGTTCATCCAAATCCGCATATTGGCAGGTCTCGCTTTCCAGAGCTGGATCTTTACAGGCATCGCAAGCCAGAACTTTCATTCCCAATGCCTGTGCCACCTTACCGGTTGCCCGGCCAATCCGGCCATAGCCGATGATCCCCATCGTCTTTCCATCCAATTCCACCAGCGGATAGTCCCAAAAACACCAGTCCGGATTGCACTCCCATCTGCCGGCATGTACCGCATCACTGTGATGGCCGACATGGTGACAGATCTCCATCAACAGCGCGATGGTAAACTGTCCGACTGCCGCTGTACCATACATTGGGATATTACACACAATCACATCGCATTTCTTAGCTGCGTTAGTATCCACCACATTATATCCGGTTGCCAGAACTCCAACAAACTTGATTGAGGGGCAAGCATCAAAGACCGCTTTTGACAATGGTGTTTTATTGGTAAAAACAATTTCAGCCGCTCCAATTCGAGAAATAATCTCGTTTTCATCTGTCAGAGAAGTCCGGTCATAGATCTTCAGTTCTCCGCAGCTTTTTAACTCTTCCCAAGATAAATCTCCCGGGTTCAGCGTATATCCGTCCAATACTACTATCTGCATATTTTACTCCCTGCTATCTTTTACTATTTTTCCTTTTTTAATTGTCATCACAACACGCTGGGTTGCTGTCAGATCCTCAAGCGGATTGCCGTCAAGAACAGCAAAATCAGCCTGATAGCCTTTTTTTACCGCGCCTACGATCTCATTGCGGCCAATTGCTTTTGCCGCTACCGTAGTCGCCGCCCGCAGGGCTTCCACATTGCTCATGCCGATTTTCTGAAGGTTAAAAAACTCCAGTGCATTGGTGCCGACATGAATCCCAAGTGTACCTGCATCTGTAGAAAAGGCGATTTTACAGCCTGCTTCATAGGCTTTTCTTAAGCTGTTCCAATGATTTTCAGCGGTTCTGGCCAGCAGGTCGATGGTTGCCTGATTTTTGGCAGCCAGCAGTTCCTTCGATGGCGTCGGAGTCGGCGACAGCAAGGTTGCAAGGATATATTTATCCTGCTTTAGTACCATCTCAATACCCTCCTCATCAATTCCGGTTCCATGAACAATCAGGTCACCATCTGCCCGGAGGAAGCGTTTAATGGATTCCGCCCCTCTGAGATGGGCATGCACCGGAGTTCCGTAATTGTGAGCCTCATCGATAGCTGCCTGAACTTCTTCAAATGTAAAATCGCATGCCTGTGAGTTTCTGCCAATCATACGAATTGGCGGACTCAACTGCAGCTTGATATGGTCAACACTGTGATACATCAAATCACGAACTGCCTTCCGCATTCCATAAGGCCCATAAGGGTCTACGGAGAATCCGGGAAAGTGTGCTTTATTGGTCGTGATCTGCTTGCCGGCAATAAAGTAATCCGGTCCATCCAGATATCCTTTGTTAATCGCTTCTTTCAACGCGCATTCTATGTAACTGTTTCCGCCTCCATCAATAACCGTGGTAAAACCGGCATCCAACATTCTGCGGCAGTTGTATGCTCCCAAGTATGCTACAGCCGCATCCGCAGTATCCAGACGCTCACCTCCCGGTGAATTCATACTTAATGATGTTTCTTTGTTCAGAACCTCTTCCAAGAGCATATGCATATGACAATCAATAAAACCCGGTGTAATCGTGCGGCCTTCCAAATCAATTATTTTGCACTGATCCAGATCACCTTCCAAAGACTGTGTAATGTCTTCAATCGTTCCATCCTTTATTACAATCGAGTATCCCTTTAACATCTGCTCGCTTTCCCCATCAAAAATTACCGCATTTTTAAAAATTGTATACTTTTTCATCGATTTACCCTCTCCTTCTAAGCCTCTGCATTTTCTGTTACTGATGCCAATTTTTTGTCTTTTTGTTTAATGAGCCGATCCAAAAATGCTACCATAATCGGACATAAGATTGCAGTCATAACACAAGCAGCGGAACACTGTGCGGTTGCCATGTCAGCATGCGGCGCAAATGTAGAATCGACTGCCGCGATAGCTGCCGGAGTTGCAACAGAATTGCCAGCCGCAGTACCAACCGCAGCTCCTACAGCGGTTTTCTTTCTCAAAATCAGACAATATATAAAATTTACCAAAAGCCCGGAGAAGATAAGTACAACTGCGCCCAGGATAACCCCTGAAATTCCCGCTTCAATAACCGTAAAGAAGCTCATTCCTGCCCCCAGTACAAAGGACAAAAATATAATTACCAGTGGCAGTGCCTTACTGCACAGATCTTTAAAGTCCTCATCCAGATTCCCCCATACAAAACCAATGATAATTGGCATCAAGGTTGCCAGCAGTGCCATAAATGGAATATCTGCCATTCCAGTTGCGCCAAGGGCTACCATAGTCAAAAACGGTCCATCGTTAATGGATAATACAGAAACCGCGCCAACATCAGTCGCATCACCAAACCGAGCCGCCAGTGTTGCATAGATAGAACCGGAAGAATTTGTTATAACGGCAATCAATACAACCGGTGTGATTCCAAAAATACCAGCTTCACCAAATACTTTCTGAACACCCCAGCCAATCGCCACACCAACCACAAACTTTAGAACAGTGAGTATGGTTCCCTTATACAATGGGGCGCCCACCTGCTTAATACTGATGGAAGAACCACAGCATATTAAAAATAACCCCATCAGACAGGATGTGCCAGATTTCAAAAGACCGGTAGTAAATCCTCCTATATTCAGTACAGCCGGAAAAAAAGTATTAATAACTGCCCCTACCAGCAATGGAATTACCATAATCCCCCCCGGTATCCGATTAAATAATTTGACAACTTTCACTTGCATAAGAATAATCTCCCTTGTTATTTTATAATTACTTGTAATACAAACTATTTCTATACTTTCACCCTGTATTTATTCAGAACAGCCACAAGCAGGGGACAAAGTAACGCTGTAATTATAACCGCTGCCGCTATCTGAGTAGAAGCGGCAGCCGCGAATGGTGCCAAAGATACATCCGCCGCAGCAACAGCGGCCGGTGTGGCAATGGCATTACCCGCTGTAGTACCAATTGCAGCTCCAATACAACCTTTCCTGCGCAATAAAATATTATAAATAAGGAAACCTCCCAGACCGGTAATGATAACTACCAGCAATCCTAACAAGATTCCCGAGAAACCAGCCTGTAAAATGGTCACCAGATTCATGGAGGCTCCTAACGCAAAAGCACAAAATGGTATAACCATAGTAACACCACTTTCTAAAAGCTTCCTGATATCATCGTCCAAATTGCCCAAAATAAAACCAACCAGAATAGGAACTATAGCCGCAACCAGGGACATGAGCGGAATATCTGCAAGTCCGGTAGCCCCCAGAGCAATCATTGTAAAAAACGGCCCATCATTAAGGGATAGAATGGATATAGCACCCACATCTGTTGCATCTCCATATTGGGAAGCTAATGTTGAGTAAATTGCTCCATTCGAATTAGTAAGGGCCGCAATCAAAACAAATGGCGTAAGCCCCAGAACCCCTTCCCGTCCAAAAATCATTTGAACACCCCATCCCACTAAGACACCTAATACGAACTTAATGAATGTAAGGGCCGCACCTTTATATAATGGAATTCCTACCTGGTTAAATCTGATTGATGCACCACTGCAGACCAAAAACAGTCCCATAAGAGCTGAACTCCCAGTAAATAAACCTGTTGTAAATCCTCCAATCTGCAGCGACTGAGGAAACACAGTATTAATAAAAGCTCCGATTAAAAGCGGCACTGCCATCAAACCGCCCGGTATTCTTTGAATCGTTTTCAGTATTTTCATATATACCTTCTCCTTTATCTATGAAAAATCACTTTGTCGATATACAATAGTACCATCTTTAACTGTCACTTGCGGTACAAGAATTTTATCCCCTTGAATTTCTTTACCAAGATAATCAATAAAACGAACTGATTTCTTTTTTAACTTCAATACAGATATGTCAGCATTAAAGCCTTCCTGTACTCTTCCAATTTGCCCGCCCATACCAATAAGCGTGGCCGGAACACTAGTACAGCGCTTAATAACATCTACCAGTTCCATCCCCATGGCAAGGTACTTTGACATAACAAATGGCATCGATATTACCGGCTGCATATAAAGAGTGGAGGTCGTAAGGTCGGTACTGATAATATCCGGTAAAAATCCTTGTTTTATCGCCGGTACCGCTACATCCGAGTCAAAATTAGAACGACCATTACACCCATCAAACAGAACCCCCTTTTTTCGGGCCTTTTTTATCCCTGACCGAACAAAGCCCTTTTCATCCAGAATTGATTGTCCTCTTCCTTGATACATATGACAGAAGACATCTCCCGGACGCAATGCCATTGCCAGACGTTCAATATCCATTGCCGGATTAGTCACATGTACCACCAATCGCTTTTCCAGACGGTCGGCTATTTCTATAGTTCTGTAAAGTGTATCCTCACCCAGTGCAGGATCAATATCGAGACTCATGCGCAGTTTAAGTCCAACCAAATCTAATGGATATTGTTCAAATAACTCGTGAAGCCGCTGCTCATCAAAATACCCTGGATTTAAATTTTCATGCTGCCGATCATTCAGCATACCGATTGGCGAAATATTTAGAAAAGCTTTCACTCGAACCTGTGTACAATCCACCACCGTCTTACGAAATGCAGAATATGTGGATACACCGCTTGTTCCCGCATCTGCTGCCGTTGTAACACCATTAGGCAATAACGCAGAATCCGGAAATACTCCGTGATCAGACGCATCTTTAAATAAATGAAGATGGTAATCGATCAGACCCGGCACCACAATGCAGTTCCTTGCATCCAATATAACCGGTGCTTCCACTGTATCACAGTTTCCGACCTTCATAATCTTCCCATTGCTAACTGCCACATCTGCTCTTATCAAAGCATTCTCTGCCACATCCGCAACAATACCGTTATGGATTAAAATATCTGATTTCATGTAACCCTCCTCCCCCTGTTTTCCCCTTAGCTACTCGCCTTTTACCGTTACTTTTGCACTGTCTTCATAGGCGCGAATCAAAGCCCCCAAATCATCCTGCCCATATCCTTCGGCACAGGCCCATGTAAAAATCTGTTTGGTAATTGCGCTCACAAACATCGGTGATTTTACATCTTTTCCAATATCCAGAGCAATGGATATATCCTTAATAAAAATATCGATGGATCCTCTTGGTTCAAAGTCGCGCTTCATGATCAACGGCAGTTTATCACGAAACACATCGCTACAGCCTGTACACTTTGTAATCACTTCATAAATGTCCTCTGTCTTTAATCCCGATTTGACCGCCATTGTTACCGCTTCCGAGGCAATTGCCATTCCGGTTGCAATCATAACCTGATTAATACTCTTCATCACCTGACCATTGCCGATTTTTTCACTGACATGATAGGTAAAGCTTCCTACCGTAAACAAAATGTCTTCATTTGCTTTAAACACTTCGTTCTGACAAGCCGACATCATAATCAGGGTTCCGTTTATTGCCCCTGTCTTTCCGCCACTGACAGGACAGTCCATATAGCAGAGCCCGTACTTCTGTGCCTCTGCTCCCATGATACGCGTTTCTTCCGGAGAAATGGTACTGGAAACGATAACTGTACTTCCCGCCTTTGCATTCGCAAAGACCCCTTCGTCTCCCATAATCACAGATACCACCTGCTTATAATTCATGACCATTACAAAGATAGTATCTGCTTTTCGACTCATTTCTGCAATACTTTTTTCCGGTATGGCATTAATTTCCGCAGCCGCCTGCACTGCTTTCTCGGAAATATCAAAAACGTGAACCTCATAGCCCTTTGCCAGCAGGTTTTTCACCATATGATATCCCATATTACCAAGTCCAATAAATCCAATCTTTCTCATGTCGCCCCCCCTTTCTTATTTATTTATTGTTAAGCTTTGAATACGCTTCCACAATCTTTTCTACTGTAATGCCATTCAGTTCCAGAAGCGTCTCATATGGCGCAGACTGCCCGAACTGGTCCTGTACGCCAATACGTACTACCTTGCCCATTCCTTCTTCCGCCGCAATTTCACAGACTGCACTGCCCAGGCCATTAAAGATATTATGATCTTCTACGGTAATGATTTTGCCGATCCGATGAACCGCATCCAAAACCACATCTCTGTCGATTGGCTTAACGGTATGCATATCAACCAACTGCACACTGGCACCACTTTTCTCCAGCTTTTCGGCCGCTTTCTGCGCAATATTAACAGTATCCCCATTAGCAATAATCGCAATATCATTTCCCTCTTTTATGATGTTGGCCTTTCCGATTGTCAGTTTGATGGTTTCATCATAAACAATAGGAATCGGATCTCTGGTAAAGCGCAGGTATACCGGTCCCGGATAATTTACCGACTCTCTGACTAAAGCTCTGGTTGCATAATAATCAGCTCCCATAACGATAGTCATATTCGGTAAGGTTCTTAGAATACCCATATCCTCAATGCACTGATGACTGGCGCCATCATTGGCCGGAGTTAAACCACCATGAGAGCAGGCGATCTTAACATTCAGTTTGGGATAGCAGATTTCCTGTCTGATCTGCTCCAGCATTCTCATGGAACCGAACGCTGCATATGTACTGACAAATGGAATCTTACCGGTGGTGGCAATCCCAGCCGCCATTCCGCAGGCATTCTGCTCGGCAATCCCGACATTTAAATGCTGCCTGGGACAAGCTGCTGCAAAATCTAATGTTTTACAGGATTTGCCCACATCCCCATCGATTACATAGATATCCGGATTCTCCTTTCCCAGTGCCAGAATCTCATCACCAAACGCATCTCTGAGTGCTCTTCCCTCATTCCCCATTACTTCAGTCCTCCTTCAATTTCCTTTACTGCCTGTTCATATTCCTGATCATTCGGCGCAATTCCATGCCATGCGACGACATTTTCCATAAACGATACACCACGGCCTTTGACTGTATCACAGACAATCGCTTTCGGTTTTCCGTCTTTATTATTCCGAACCTTATCCAAAGTCTCAATAATCTCACTCATATCGTGTCCGTTGATGCGATAAGTTTCGAATCCAAATGCTGCAAACTTTTCTCTCAGATCCCGAGTCGGCATGATGTCTTCACAAGGTCCATCATTCTGCAGCCGGTTATTATCTACAAATAAAACCAGGTTATCCAATTCATATTTCGCTGCTGACTGAGCTGCTTCCCAAATCTGCCCTTCATTACATTCACCGTCGCCAACCAGTGTGAATACACAATAATTTTTGTTGTCCCGTTTTCCCACTACCGCCATTCCCACGCCGCAGGATAACCCTTGCCCAAGTGAACCGGTTGAAATATCAATCCCGGGACATTTTTTCATATCTGGATGTCCCTGCAGGATGGATCCATACTTTCTCAATGTTGATAAATGCTCCATCCCAAAGTATCCTCTTAAGGCAAGAGCAGAATATAGAATCGGGCAGACATGGCCTTTCGATAAGATAAAACGATCTCTGTCCTCCCAACCTGGATTAGCCGGTTCAATATTCATTTCATGAAAATACAATGCTGTTATGATATCCGCCGATGACAGCGAACCGCCCGGATGTCCGGATTGTGCTTGATAAATCATGGTTAATGCCGTTTTTCTGAGAACAATCGCCTGTTGTTCCAACTCCTGTATAAATTTTTTTTCCTGATGCATTTTCTTTTCTCCTTTATTTTCAACATCACATCATGGGACGTTACTGCTTTTTATGAAAAGCAGTGTACGTTAGTACCTGCTTTTTTTATGGCAGTAAATAGGATTCTTTAGCAGTAAAAGTAACAATTGCTTGCGTTTCTTAACATCCCATGTTATGATGTTAGTATAGTAGGATTTGGCTTCAATTACAAGTAGTTTTGTGCATTTTTTATAAGTTTGTTGATATTAACAAAGAAATTTGTTGATGTTATTTCGTATACCCTTGAAAATGTGATCCTTTATACAATATTACCAGCATATAAAATATTGCCAATTCAATCATCCTATGTTATGATGTAGTGATAATATTTGCACTTAAGAACAGCAAAGAAAGGATATCATTTTATGAAGAATCAACAATTTTTAGCTCCCATATACAGCACTTCCGTAGTCCAACAGGTCATCGACCGAATCAGCCAGGCAATCATTTCCGGCGAGTTAAAACCCGGAGACAAACTTCCTACCGAACCCGAGCTTGCGGAATCATTTCAAATCGGACGAAACTCTATCCGGGAAGGTATCCGGATATTGATCGCATACGGCGTTTTGGAAATTCGACACCCGAAAGGAACCTTTGTCTGCAAAGATTTTTCCGCAAAGATGATCAATCCGATGCTGTACAATATCATCTTACATCAGGAAGATTCTTATGAAGATCTGATTGGCCTTCGGAAAATGGTAGAAAACGGAATTATTCAGATGCTCTTAAAAAAAGGGCTCACTGAAGATAATCTCAGGCTCCTGGAGAAGAAAGCCGATGAGCTGATTAGAATATTAAAAACAAATCCCGAAGATACCAACGCCGTATTAGAAGCTGATATTTGTTTTCATGATGCAATCGCCCAGATGGTAGGCAACTCATTGATTCTCATGATCAACAATATGATTGTGGAACTGACCAGGACATCCAGAAAACAGACCATTCATAATGTCGTTTCATCAGGAGATGCTCAATATCTGATCGATACCCATGTAAATCTTGTCAAGGCACTCAAATCCAATGATTTGGTTGAACTTGATAAAGCACTTGATGACAGCTATTTCTTCTGGAAAGACATCTACAAATAAAGTTTTCTCATCATTACGTGGTAGTTCAAAGGGCTGCAAAACCCAATATCAATATGGCATCCGGAAAATAAAAGGCCGCAGCAGCGGCCTCCTTTCGTCCGTTTTCATTTAACGGAATATCGGCCCGCCCCTGAATCTTCAATGCCCGATTCCATTCCGTCTCACCATGACGCATAAAATATAATTTCATTTATCTGCACCTTAAAATTTTATCACTGCCTTAATCACTTCATCCTTCTGATTAAGACTGTAATCAACCCCCTTAATAACATCCTTAAAATCAAATATATGAGAAACGATTTTT
>Ga0153999_1000204_pt1 | contig 29525 bp, 31 predicted proteins | sample TSNC083MetaG_FD_104675 | JGI IMG/M metagenome (GOLD analysis project Ga0153999, IMG submission 104675) | Attine ant fungus gardens microbial communities from North Carolina, USA - TSNC083 MetaG | ecosystem: Host-associated > Fungi > Mycelium > Unclassified | place: USA: North Carolina, Lumber... | reverse complement strand
TGATGTTGTGGAGCGTTTGTCTCAAGAAGTAAAGGAGCGTAATAAGGTGGGCATCATGGTTACACACGATGAGCGCGTGCTTGATCTATGTGATCGAATTATTACGATTAAAGATGGTAAATTGGTTCAGAGTGAAGAAGCGCTAATCTCGCATTAATTAAAGAAGCAGCTGTCCGCTTGCGGACAACTGCTTCTTTAATTTATAGGTAGTATAAAAAAGAAAAAGGTTTTTATAAATCTATGAATGTTATTGATACACCTGCTGAACATGTTTATACAGTTGACAATAAATTAGTATAAAGCATGAAAGTGTTTGACCTTGCTACTAAAAGTCATGTAAAATATGATAAACCCTTTACACACTTTGCCCCTAAATACAATAAAATGGTTTATTAATGAGGAGAAAAGGGTAATAATGATTCAATGAAGACTTAAGCGCCAGGACTATTTTTGAGCGGATAAGAAAAATAGTTGACGAGGTGGAGGAGTATCGAACGATTCGGCGGATGCCTCCCGGTTGCACATCTCAATCGACATGCTCTTTTCAAAAGCGGCAGGGTGACTTGCCAGACAAAGAAAAGAGATAGATGCACATCAATCAGAGCCAGGCGAGACGCGTCTGTATTTTTTGCAGGGGTGTCTTTTCGGGTTCTCATTTTGAGGAGGTACATGATATATGTGCGGAATTGTAGGATATATTGGAGAGAAAGACTGCAAGGACATCTTGCTGAATGGCTTGGAAAAATTGGAATATCGCGGCTATGATTCAGCCGGTATTGCATTACAAAAAAATAGCGATGTAGAAGTAATTAAAGTAAAAGGCCGCATTGCCGTATTGCGCGATAAAGTCGGCACGAAGGTTAGCGGTACAGCTGGGATTGGTCACACACGTTGGGCGACACATGGTGTGCCGAGCGAGGATAATGCCCACCCGCATCAGAGTACATCAAAACGATTTACGCTCGTGCACAATGGCGTCATCGAGAATTATAAAGAATTGAAGAAGGAATACTTGCAGGGTGTCGATTTCATAAGTGAAACAGACACAGAAGTAATCGTCCAGCTTGTCGAGAAAATGAGAGCAGAGACTGCAGATACAACAGAAGCCTTCCGCAAAACATTGAGTCTACTGCATGGTTCATATGCACTCGGACTAATCGATGCTGAAGATGCTGATACACTATATGTTGCTAAGAACAAAAGCCCGTTGCTTGTTGGTGTTGGAGAAGGTTTTAACGTAATCGCAAGCGATGCTATGGCTACACTTAAAGTGACAGATCAATACGTTGAAATCCATGATGAAGAAGTCGTTTTACTTAAGAAAGACGGTATCACAATTATGAACCTAAACGGTGAAACAATTGAACGTGAACCGTATACAGCTGAGCTAGATATGAGTGACATTGAAAAGGGCACATACTCGCATTTCATGCTCAAGGAAATCGATGAGCAGCCATTTGTTATGCGCAAAATTATTCAAGAATATAAGAATAAAAAAGGCGAATTAGAGCTTGCAGAAGACATTCGCGAAGCAATGAAAGAAGCAGACCGTCTGCACATCATTGCGAGTGGCACGAGTTATCATGCAGGACTTGTCGGGAAGCAGCTGATCGAGAACCTTGCGAAAATCCCCGTTGAAGTACATGTTGCCAGCGAGTTTGCATATAACACGCCACTCTTATCGGAAAAACCACTCTTCATCTTCATTTCCCAAAGCGGAGAAACAGCCGATGCACGTGCTGTACTTGTGAAGATTAAGCAGCTGGGTCACAAAGCAATGACAATTACAAACGTACCTGGCTCAACGCTTTCACGCGAATCCAATTACACTTTGCATCTCCATGCAGGTCCTGAAATTGCCGTCGCATCTACAAAAGCGTACACAGCTCAAATCGCCGTACTTGCATTGCTCGCAGTTGATACAGCATGGACTAAAGGCTTCAAGCTCGACTTCGATCCATTGCAAGAACTCGCAATTGTTGCAAATGCTATTGAAACCTTAGCAGATCAGAAAGAAGCAATTGAAAGCCTAGCAAAAGAATACCTCGATACAACACGTAACGCCTTCTTCATTGGGCGTAATGTTGATTATTATGTGTGTCTTGAAGGCGCATTGAAATTGAAGGAAATCTCCTACATCCAAGCAGAAGGTTTTGCCGGAGGAGAGCTCAAACACGGTACAATTGCCCTAATTGAGGACGGGACCCCTGTCGTTGCTCTAGCAACACAGAAGGACGTAAACCATCCGATCCGCAGTAACGTTCAAGAAGTTGTTTCTCGCGGAGCAAAGGCGTTGATTATCAGCATGGAAGGAATCGACCAAGAAGACGATGCTTTCGTCGTACCACAAGTACACGAACTTCTGACACCACTCATCAGCGTCGTGCCATTGCAGCTGCTCTCTTATTACGCAGCGTTGCATCGTGACTGCGATGTTGATAAGCCGAGGAACTTGGCGAAGAGTGTGACGGTGGAGTAGGTATGAGTTTGAAATAAAGTTTGAAATGTCCCCCTGAATTAAAGTCCGTTCCCATGAAACAAAGTTCTTCCCCGATGAAATAAAGTCGGTACCGGAAGGCTGAGGAACAGGGGAGAAATTCAGGCAGAATAAACATGAATCGTCCCGGAAAACCATCGGTTTTATCCAACGGAAATCAGGCTAGATCCATCACGGGTCTAGTCTTTTTCTTTATCTTCATAACCCCTTCAAATCCTTGCCCAGCGGTCTTTCAGGCGTTTTTCTATCCTCTCTTTATACCTTATCCAAAAGACTCCAAAGGAGTCCTATTCATTCTCTATACCTTTCTCAGTTCACTTCTCTTTTCTCGATTCTCCTCTCTCCATTCCGATACGAACTTTATTTTAGAAACAGAATATTCCGTACAACCCAGACACCTAGAAAATAGGAGAAAAACAGGCGATTTAGGAACGGACTTTAATGCAGTAAAGTTTCGGGTGAAATCGGGTTTAAGCCAGAAGGGATAAGGGATAGAGGTGGATTTGGTGAGGGAAGGACTTTGTTTTAGGGGGACATGAAAATATTAAAGGAAGCACATTATCCCGATTCAAAATAGGATAATGTGCTTCTTTTCCGTTCTTTAAATCAAATAACTAAGGACTGAATTCACTAATTTCCCTCTTAAATTAAAATCCATATATGTTTGTTTTAATAAGAAAAAAGCGTACAAAAAAAGGTGTTTGTATAAACAAACACCAAGTGGGTGAATTTCAGAATTACGGAATGAAAAAAAGCGTACCTAATCACTCTTTGTCTACCCATAATTCAGGCTTACTCAAAATTGACACAATGAACCGTTAAGGTCTAACACATTGTAGCACAACTTAGTTATTATTCGTAACTAACTAATTAAAAGTAATTAAATTAAAACAATTAACAACTATCACGCTTATCTCGTTGTTTAAACAATACATAGATTGTTCAATTGCATAGACACTTTTCTTTAGAAATCATTGTCAGTAATTCTCATCTGTTTATAGTATGAATTTACCTATATTAGACTTCATGTAAGATGAAGTATGTGCATTCTTATAGATCCCGATCAAATAAGAAAAACACCCCACTTTTAGAGCGATGCTCTCGTATTAATCTTCTTCATCCTGATCCTCATCAAAGCCAAATAACTTTTCTTCTTCACTTTTATAGATGCGTCCCAGATTACTTAAATCTCTCTCGACCTGAAGTGTAATCTGATATTGTTTCTTGTTGGAAAAAACATTAGATCCTTTTATTTCCAAAACGGAAACAGAATCATGTTCATATGTTTTTTGATATGCCTTCATTTCGTCGAGTGTATCTTCTAAATCTTCATTCCCATCGTAAACATCGAGAACAACTTCAATTTCGTATTTTTCGATCATAGATGAATCACAATCTTTCTTCATTGTTTTTTAGGCTTGAAATATAATTATAAACAACTTGAGGTCATTCCAGAGGGGGCGTGAGGGCCGTAGATTGCTTAAGTGGGACTCTATACAATGAACTCTTTTGAGAATTGGCATGGATTTGCATTTCCATGCCAATTCTTCTATTTTAATTATGGAAATTGTAAGTATATGTTTGTTTTTAATAGTTTGATTTAAACGAAAGTGGATTATATTTCTTCTCATTCAGTTCTATTATACAACTAGCTAATTGTTGAATCCCGAGGTCTATTTTACTCTCATTTACTTGTGAAATGCTTAACCGAATTGCATTCTGTTTGTTTCCAACTAAATACATTCTAGAAGCATTGTCTACAAATATTTGTTTTTCTTGTAATAGATAAATCAATTGATCAACATCTATATGTGAAGGCAAGAAGATAGTAAGATAAAATCCGCTTTTAGGCTTTGTAAATGTTATATAACTTGGTAAATATGTTGAACATGCATTTAATACCTTCTTCATTTTGTTTAAGTACAGTTGTTTTACATTTTCTAAATGATAATGGAACATCCCACTTTTCAAATACACCTCTAATGCTCCTTGAGAAAGTGTTGATGTATTAAAATCCGCGCTAAATTTATATTGTACAAAAGAATCAATCATTGTTTCAGGAAGTATAACAGTCGCGACACGCAATCCAGGTAAAAATACTTTTGAAAAGCTTTTAACATAAATGACTCTTTCACTAGGTTCATACGCAAACAAAGGATCTGCTTTAGAATCCACATCTAATTCTGCTAAGTAATCATCTTCTACAATGTAGACGTCATACTTTTTTGCGAGAGCAATAATTCTTTTCTTCTCTTCATTTGTATAATGGTGCCCAAGTGGATTATGACACCTTGGTACAATATAAAAGAATTTAATATCATTGCTACGGAATAAAGACTCTAATCTATTAAAATCAATTCCATTCATTGTTAAATCAATTCCTAATGTCTCATTTTGATTTAACTGTAGAGTATCTATCATTCCAAAATAAGTTGGTTGCTCAATTAATATTTTCCTTTTACCATTTGGGAACGGCATTGCCGATAGTATGTGTAAAGCTTGTTGTGATCCAGAAGTAATGACAAGTCGCTCGGGTTTCGTGAACACTTGTAAACTTTGAAAATAATTTACGAGTTCTTTTCTTAAAGAATAGATTCCTTGCTTATCACTGTACATAAATAATTGTGCTTTATATTGATCGATTGCTTGGTTTATACAATGTTGAAAGTCTTTATAAGGGAGGATTCTCTCATCTGGACCCGCAGATAAAAAATCTATATTTTCATTTGGGATAGGTACTCTATAATCATCAATTATGTAATAACCACTTTTAGGTTTAGCATAGACAATATGTTCCTTCTCTAATTCTAATAATGCCTTTACAACCGTACTTTTACTACACTTAAATTGTTCACCGAGTGTACGAATAGAAGGCAATTTATCTCCGACTTTTAACTGTCCATTCTCTATTTGCTGCTTTAACCATTCCAAAATAATTTTATATTTTGCTAACATTTATTTCTCCCTTCGTATCTGTACCATGACAGTTACGGAATTCTACTGTATGGATATGCTTTGTTATTAATTACAATCATGTTTAAGTAGCTATCAAGTTTAACTATGATTATGGATTACATTCATGAACTTGTGAAGGGAGTATTTATATGAAAAACAATGTGAAAAAGGGGATGCTAGTGGGTTTTATTGGTATTTTTTGTTTTAGTCTTACATTGCCAGCGACCAGCGTTGCTGTCCCTTACTTCGGAGCTACAATTGTTGGCTTAGGTAGGACAGTTATTGCCGCTATTATGGTTGGCATTATTTTTATCATTAAAAAAGAAAAATTGCCAAATAAAAAACAAATGAAAAGCTTATGGATCGTAGCTATAGGTGCTGTACTTGCCTTCCCCCTATTAACAACATTTGCGATGAAATCGTTACCTGTATCACACGGAGCAATTGAAGTGGCTTTACTACCACTTGCGACAGCTGGATTCGCAATGTGGCGTGGTGGTGAACGGCTTTCAAAACGCTATTGGATTGCGAGTGGTATTGGTGCGATAGCAGTTCTCCTTTATGCCGTGTATTTAGGCTTAGGTCAATTACAGAAAGGCGATATTGCGCTAATTGTAGCTGTCCTAATACTTGGACTGAGTTATGCGGAGGGCGGAAGTCTGTCTAAAGAGCTTGGAAGTTGGCAAGTAATTGCTTGGGCGATTTTAATTGGTGCTCCTTTTTTTGTGATTCCGGTAGGGTTAAGTGTATCCACTGATATGCTTCAAGCACCTATAGAGGCTTGGATTAGCTTGTTATACTTAGCCATCGTGAGCCAATTTTTAGCTTATGTCGCTTGGTATGGAGGGATGTCTCTAGGAGGAATTGCAAGAGTAGGACAGATGCAATATTTACAGCCGTTTTTAATGATTGGTTTTTCTGTAATATTCTTAGGAGATTCTATTACATGGTTAACTATTGTATTAGCGATAATTGTTGTAATATGTGTGATCGTTGGAAAAAATACACCTGTAATCAAGAAAGAAACATATAACAATAAACATATTTATCGTTAAAGAGGATGACGAATGTGCGGATGGCTAATATTTTATGTGCTTAACCAAAAGCATTTTTAAAAAAGTAATTCGCTGTAAATTCAACAATTATATTATTTAGATATATGGAGGTGTGACACTTGTTTGCTTATAATTGAGCGAGCAAGTGTTTTTTGTAATAGCTTTCACTAAAGTAGGTAGATACAACGTATTTAAAGGAATAAAAAAAGGAAGAATTTATGATAATGGATAATCTTAATATTGGCAGTCGTATAATTGGACTAATTGCATGGATATTTACTATAAATAAAAAACATGCTGGAATCGATGATATACAAGGGGGAAAAAGTGAAATTATATAGTTTAAGGAGGGGTGCTTTTGTTAAGGGGAGTAAGTTTTGAAGTGCCGAATGATTACGGTACTATTCTTTATGATATGTTAAAGCCAATTGACATTACCAAGTTTGAATGGCTATATGGTGGTGGAGAATCTTATAGAACCATTAAGAATGACTTAGGTGATGACCTTTTTCCAAAAGATGATGTGATTGTGGGTACTGAGCTTGATAAACTTTTGAGAGAAGGTAGCTATTATATTATTTTTGCTGATTTAAAGGCATTTCCACAAGGAAAGCATCAAGAGATTATGACATATGGAGAATTTTCGCAAAGTGATTGTGAACTTGTTGTGTTAATAGTTGATAGCTGTAATGTGGACATTTATTGTAAGGATAAGTTCAAACTCGACATGCTGTATAAAAATGCATTGGAACAAGAATATAAGGATGTTGAATATATTACAGATGAGGATGATGGAAGAAACCTTTTGGAATGCTGGTAAAATCATAAGTTGCATTTATGATTTTATATTTCTAATATAGTTTAGTTAATAGTTATATTGATACCAAACACTGTTGTGGCAATTGCTATATTTGAGGTCGTATTGCGCAGGCATAAAAAGTTCGTCGTTTATAATTAATTATTATTTTAGGAGAGAATAACATGAAAGCTTTTGAAGAATATTTAGTAAATATTGATAACCCACAACATAGAGAGCGAATGGTAGAAATTTTGGAGTGGGTAACTAATAAATTTCCAAATTTAGTTACAAGAATTGCATGGAGTCAGCCTATGTTTACTGATCACGGTACATTTATTATTGGTTTTAGCATAGCTAAAAATCATTTAGCTGTTGCTCCTGAAGTCGCAGGTATTAATCGTTTTTCTGATGAAATTGTACATGCTGGCTATGACCATACCAAGAACCTCTTACGTATTAAGTGGAATCAAACGGTTGATTTTTCATTACTTGAGAAGATAATTGAGTTTAATATCTTAGAAAAGGCAGACTGTACGACTTTTTGGAGGAAATAAAAAAGATTATTAATTGGATGCTAGAACATTTACTGAATAAAAAATTTAAGAGGGGGTTATCCCTTAATGGCAAATAGTGAAATGAATCCTAAGGTTGATGAATTCTTAAATAAGGTTACAAAATGGAAGGAAGAATATGAGGGGTTAAGAAAGATCGTTCTGGACTGTGGGCTAACTGAAGAATTCAAGTGGAAGCACCCTTGTTATACATTTGAGAAAAAGAATGTAGTTCTTATCCATGGATTTAAAGAATATTGTGCGCTTTTGTTTCATAAAGGTGCTTTGTTACAGGACGCCCAGGGGATACTAATTCAACAAACAGAGAATGTACAAGCTGGGCGCCAAATTAGGTTCACCAATATTCAAGACATAGTTGAAATAGAGTCCGTCTTAAAGGCTTATATTAATGAAGCCGTTGAGGTTGAAAAGGCCGGTTTACAAGTACAAAAGAAAGAACATGAAGAATATATAATTCCTGAAGAACTTCAGATCAAATTCGATGAAGTTCCTGCTATGAAAACAGCTTTTGAAGGATTGACGCCGGGAAGACAAAGGGCATATATTCTTTACTTTTCTCAAGCGAAACAATCAAAAACGAGACATACGAGGGTTGAAAAGTATACGCAACACATTCTTAATGGAAAAGGGTTAAATGATTAGAGGGTACTTATACACCTGATAATAGAAGAATAGAGTATTGCTCTTAAAGAAAATAAAGTATCTTATTAGGAAACTAATTCTTACCCTAGTAAAATCGAATTCATCATGAATTCGGTTTTTTTGTTACGTGGAATAATCTCTTGATATTGAGAAAACTGAATCCTGAGAAATAATGTACGCCTTAAGTCCCTTCATTCGAATGGGTGTACCAATATATTCCATATAAAAAAATACAGTGGTAAACTAAAACATAGCACCAGAGAAGGAGCCTATCTATGAAACAGATAACATTTGATAATATTTTTACACTTGGAGAAGTTGTTACTGAAACAGAAGAGTATATACATTTTCATTATCCAGATATGCTGACGAGATATGATAGTAACTTCATTAAGTTCAAAGTAGAACCTTCCATGAATTATTTCAAGGAGATGGAAGTGTACTTGCGTGATTATTATTTGGAGAAAGGTCAAAACCATGTAAAGTTTACTTTCCCAGATAACACGAATCTGGCAAAAGATCTGACGGCGTACTTGAAAGAGAACGGATATGAAACAGGCTTTCTGGAATTGTATGCAATTAATCCAAAAAATTATCCATCAGTAAGCAACAATCCAGACGTCGAAATCCAGGTAGTTACAGATGTGAATCTGGAACTATATCTTGAACTGCAATATCGTCAAGATGTAAAATACGGGGTTGAATTTGCAGAGCAGAAGGCTGAGTTAATAAAGAGGCAGTTGTTAGACCCGAATATTCGACAGCTACTGGCATTCTACAAAGAGACGCCAGTTGGTTATGTAGATATTATTATCTCGGATGGAACAGTGGAAATCGATAACTTAGCTGTTGAAGAGCAATATCGTAACAAGGGAATCGGTAGTCAACTGCAGAAGTTCGCCATGGATGCATATCCTGAGAAAACAGTTGTCCTTGTCGCAGATGGAGAAGATACACCACGAGATATGTATAAGAAGCAAAATTATCAATGCCTTGGATTTAAATATGAAACGTTGAGAATATATAAGGATTGATCAGACAAGTAGATCAGTATCAGTAGTATTAGTAGAATTCAATGCCTCCGCTATAAATAAAATCAACGAATTCAGGCGGGACTCATCTGGGTCCCGTTTTTGGTTTGACGCTATTATAGTGTTTTATGATTCACGGTAAATTTTGATAAAAGCATCTGCTTGGGATAAGATTTTCAAAAGGGTTGTTTTTACTATTAGCTAAATGATGAAGTGGGCTGAAAGGTGGTTATAAAACTGGAGCATTCCATTTTACTTGTAGAGGATGATTTATCCATTAGTGAAATGTTGGTCAATTATTTAGAGAAAGAAGGTTTCCGGATTGTTTGTGCGTTTGATGGTGAAGAGGCACAGCAACGATTTAGGGAAGGGCCGTTCGACTTAATCTTATTAGACTTAATGTTACCTAAATTAAATGGTATGGAATTCTTAAAACAAATACGAGAAGAAAGCTGTGTACCAATACTGATTCTCTCTGCAAAAGATGGAGAGGTTGATAAAGCATTAGGTCTAGGTTTTGGAGCAGATGATTATATTACGAAACCTTTTTCAATAATTGAGCTTGTAGCCAGGGTTCATGCTGCCATTCGAAGAGCGACAAAGTACTCAGGGAGTAAGAATTATAGCAGCTCAAGTGTCATTCAGATCCATGAAATCACACTTGATATTGAAAACCATTCAATTGAAAAAAATAATAAAAAGATTAATCTCACTTCCAAAGAGTGGGAGATTATTAAGTTGTTTTTCTTGAATCCTAAGAGAGTCTTTACTAAGGAACAAATTTATCAAGCGGTTTGGCAGGACAATTACTATGGGGACGAAAATGTTATTAATGTACATATGAGCAGACTTCGAGAGAAAATTGAGGATGAGCCATCTTCTCCAATCTACCTTGAAACGTTGTGGGGTATCGGTTATCGGCTTGGAGAGTTTTAAGATGGTTTTATTAATGTCTGGAATTATGATTGTATTGATTTCCTTGAATATTTTACAATACCGTAATGCTAAACATAGGGATAAAGAATTGATCTATATATCTAAAAGGCTAAAAGAATTACATAAGACAACTGCTTATTCTGAACGTATGCTGCTCACGACAGGAGATAAAGAAGTACAAGCATTACTTATACAAATAAATGAGTTCATAGAAAACAACCAAAAATCAGAGGCACAATTTAAAAAAATTGAGCAATCCTTCAAAAAAATGCTTTCGAATGTCTCTCATGATTTGAGAACGCCTTTAACTGTTGTTTTGGGCTATATTGAAACCATTCAACAGAATCCTTTGATGCCTGAGGAAGAAGAGAAAAGACTGTTAAAAAAAATCCATCAAAAAACATTGGAGATTATTCAGTTAATCAATACATTCTTTGATCTTGCAAAATTAGAGGCAAATGATCAAGACGTTGCGATGACTCGACTACACCTCAATGAAATTTGTCGTAAAAATATCTTGAATTTTTATGATCTTATCCAAACAAAGGGATATAAAGCCATTATTCAAATTCCTGATAATCCACTATATGTCCTAGCTAATGAAGAGGCTATTGAGCGGATTCTAAACAATTTGTTATCCAATGCCATTCATCATGGAGGTGGAGGGAAGGTAATAGGTCTCAGCTTAGAATATGATGAACAATCCATTTTCCTTAATGTATGGGACAAGGGAAAAGGTATAGAGCAGCAGAACCAAGAAAATATCTTTGAAAGATTATTTACACTTGAAGAGTCGAGAAATAAGGCATTTCAAGGCAGCGGTCTTGGATTAACAATCACGAAAAGGCTAGTAGAAGCAATCGAAGGCGAAATTTCTGTGAACAGTAGGCCGTGTGATAAGACAACATTCTCAATAAAATTCAAACGGGTAATTTTTTAATTTCGTAAGGTTTTCTTAAGGATTAAGAAATAAGAAAGAAAGGTTCAACTCGTAGAATAGAGATTAGAAATCCTAAAGGGGGTGGAAATTTGGATATCGCAATAAAAACGACAAACTTGACGAAGAGTTTTCAGGGGAAAGAAATTGTATCGAATGTCAGTATGACTGTAAAAAAGGGAGAAATTTATGGTTTCCTCGGTCCAAATGGTGCTGGGAAAACAACAATTATGAAAATGTTGTTGAATTTAGTTAAACCTACGGCAGGTATCGTCCAAATTTTTGATGAAGAGCTTACTCCTACATCTTTTAAAATGTTGAATAGAATTGGAAGTATAATTGAATATCCGATTTTCTATGACAAATTAAGCGCTTTTGATAACTTGCAGATCCATTGTGAGTATATGGGATACTATAACAAGCAGGCGATTCATGACGCACTTCGGTTAGTTGGATTGAAAAATATTCGTGATAATTCGGTCAGGGATTTTTCTCTAGGGATGAAACAGCGTTTAGGTATTGCAAGAGCAATTATTACGAAGCCGGAATTATTAATTCTTGATGAACCAATTAATGGTTTAGATCCTGCAGGCATTAAAGAAATTAGAAATCTATTCCGTATGCTTACTAAAGAGTATGGAATTACTTTGCTTATTTCAAGCCACATACTGGCGGAAATTGAACAACTTGCAGATACAATTGGAGTAATCAAGGATGGGAAGTTAATTAAAGAAGTATCCATGGATATAATACGCGAAGAAAATACAGAATATATAGAATTGGTAACACCAAATCAACGAAAGGCAACTGTTGTTATTGAAGACCTGCTTCATATTTCCAACTATAAAATTGTAGATGATCGAATCATTCGAATCTATGATGAAAATATCATTCAATCTACTGTCTCAAAAGAATTAATTTTAAATGATGTAGAAATTGAATCTATTAATAAGAGAACAAAGACGTTGGAAGAATATTTTTTAAATCTGGTTGAAGAGACTTCATCAACTAATTGACACGTGTAAAGACTACTAGAACAAGCTGGGGAAATAAAATTTCACTCTTATAAGATTAATTAATCTGACTGCATCTCTATTATATTTCCTCTCATAGTATTGTTATTTGAACAAAAATAATTTTTCTTAAGTATTTCAAACGGAACTTATAAGACCGTATTGAAAAAATGTATGAACAGCGAGGTGAATCATATGATGAATTTAATCAGGCTAGAAATGAGAAAAACAAGTTTGAAGTGGTATTTTCAAGGTGCGATCATTGCAATCCTGCTGATTCTTGCTTTAATCTTCCCTATTCAATACGTGGAGCAACTAGGACTAGATGAAATGTTTATAATCATAGGCTCAATTATCAGAGCTACTTTCATCGTATTTGGTGCCGTACTGTTATCCAAGTTAATTATTGAAGAGTATCGTAATAAAACAATTTACCTTATGTATACGTATCCAATCAAAAGAAAGAAACTAATAGCTGTTAAACTCCTGCTTGTTGGAGGGCTGACTTTCATTACAATTGTTTTATCCAGTATTTTTATTACAATAGTTTTTTTCATTTTTAGTAATATGTTTGAAATGTCTTCTGATATTATAACGACTCAGCAGTTAATCACGGAGATCTTAAACATGATAGTATTTGCTATTGCAGCTGGAGGAGCAAGTTTAATACCACTATATTTTGGTCTAAGAAAACAATCCGTCGCAGCAACAATTATTTCTTCTTTATTAGTAGTGATTATAACTAATCAACATAGCCCCGGATATTCATCTGCTGACAATATTTATATTTCAATTGCTTTTGCTATAGTCGGTATTTTTATTGCTCTTTGGACAATTCGAGACGTAGACAAAGTGGACGTTATTTAAAAATACAATGATTGATCAATTGGGCATCGGTTCAAAAAGGTTAGAGTAGAATATTCTGCTCTAACCTTTTATTTTAGATGGATTTCTTGTGCTAGTAAGTCTTATTGTCTTTCAAATTTTTTTTGAAACAATTTTTTCATAACAGTATTGGAAACGCACAAGTTTATTTTTTTGTGGCTTCCAATGTTTTTTCTTTGGGAAATCTTAATGAGTAGATCGAACCAATTTACGTATTGACTTTTATTATTGAAATCGATTATCATTATCATTGATATTGAAAATTATTATCAATTAAAGTTGTACATAGTTTTAACGCAGTTCAAATAAAAACTTAGGGGATACATAATGAAGAAAATTTATTTAGTTCTATTAGCAACCGTATTTATGTTATTGGCAGCATGCACATCCAATTCAGCAGATGATGCTGGTAAAGAGGAAGCAAAGGCTGAGAATAAAGAATCTAATAAAAAAGAAAATGCGTCGGACACTTATAGTTTGGAGAACGATGGTGTCGATAAAGCAGCGGTAAAAAAAGCGCTTAGCGATTTTCCAAAGGAAGTACCTGAACGAGTAATAACAACGTCAGTTCCGTTAACAGAGATGCTACATTTACTTGGAGTGACACCTGTTGGCGTACCAACTTCAACTAACCCTCTTCCAGCAGACTTTGACTCTATTAAGAAAATTGGTTCTCCAATGTCACCAGATCTTGAAACAGTCGTAGATCTTAAGCCTGATTTGCTGCTTGGCTCGGAAGCACTTCGCAGTACATTGGATAAAAGTGTAGAAGGTATGGATTTAGCTACAGCTTACCTACCAACGGATTCTTTTGATGATTTAAAACTAAGCTTTAAAACGTTAGGAACTTATTTCAATAAAACTAAAGAAATGAATGCAGTATTAAGCCCACTATTGAAGAAGGAAAATGAGTTGGCTGCACAATCAAAAGGTAAAGATTTGCCAAGTGTTATGTTGATGATTGGAACTTCTGATTCATTCATGGTAATGAGTGAAGAGTCTTATTTAGGTAGCTTAGTGAAGAAGTTAGGTGCAGATAATATTGCAACTTCTGCTTTAAAGGTCAAAGACACTTATTCACCTATTAATATGGAGGATGTTGTAGTTGCCGATCCGGACCTTATTCTTGTATTAGCTTCGGGAGATCATGGAGCATCTGAGGATATGTTTAAAAAAGAAGTGAAGAGCAATAGCACATGGAATAAACTTTCAGCATTCAAAAATGATAATGTACATGTTTTGGATTATGAGACTTTTGGAGTTACTTCAATAAACAATGCGGAGAAAGCATTAACCGATATATCAACTTATTTTTATAAATAAATGAGGGTTTCCAAGTGAATAGTAAATCTAGAAGCCGAACAATTGTATTCACTACATTCTTGTTTATGATTGCTGCAGGAATTATCGCTGTTGGTCTAGGTAGTGTTCATATATCTGTTCCAGAAATATTAAAAACAATTTTCAGTACATCGACTACAGATCAGTATTATACAATCATTTGGGATATTCGTTTGCCACGTGTTCTTTTAGCCCTGATTATAGGGGCGAACATCGCTATTTCAGGAGCGCTGCTCCAAGCTGTTATGGGTAACCCACTAGCCGATCCTGGTTTAACAGGTGTGACTAGTGGGGCAGCAGTTTGTGTGCTGCTTATTATGCTTGCTGCTCCAGAGTATACACAATTCATTCCGATTGCAGCTTTTGCTGGAGGAGTGTTGGCTGCGACAATTGTCTATAGTCTTGCGTGGAGAAGAAATGGTATTTCACCAATAACGATTATTCTGTCAGGAGTTGCAGTGAACGCGTTATGTGGAGGGGTTATAGGCTACTTGTCTATTATTTATAGTGACCGTCTTCCTTCTGCAGTTCAGTGGCTTAACGGTAGTTTAGCAGCGAAGGGTAATAATGCTTTATTCATGGTCTTACCTTATGCAGTTGTTGGATGGATTCTGTCCTTCTTTGCCATACGTAAGGTGAACATTATTCGACTTGGTGATCAAGTTGCATCTAACCTTGGTGAGAATGTTAATAGGATCCGTATTGTGCTTTCTTTATTAGCAGTATTTTTAGCCGCTATTTCAGTGGCCGCAATAGGGATGATCGGATTTGTTGGTCTCATAGTCCCGCATATGGCTAGATTGCTCGTTGGGTCTGATTATAAGTATATGATGCCTATGAGTATGGCACTTGGAGCGCTTGTGCTTTTGCTTGCAGATACGGGAGGAAGAACTTTATTTGCACCATTGGAAATACCTGCTGGCATTTTAATGGCAGTAGTTGGGGGACCATACTTTTTGTATTTGATGAGAAGGAGGACATTCTAGCATGTTTCGTGTTAATTCCGTTTCGGTTCGGTATGAGCAAAAGAATGTAGTTAGTGACTTCTCTTTTCATGTGGATAAAGGTGAAATTGTGTCCGTTATTGGTCCAAATGGTTCTGGTAAGTCTACCCTGCTGAAAGCAATGGCGCGTAATATTCCTTATCATATGGGCTCAGTGGAATTTGATGGGACGGATTTAAAATCAATGAATTCGAAACAAGTTGCTCGTAAAATGTGCATGTTAAGTCAGAGAAATGAAGCTCCGAGTGACATGACCGTAATTGACCTTGTTTCGTATGGTCGCTATCCGCATAAGAAATGGTTTGAGAAATTGAACAGCGAAGATATGGAGATTGTCCATTGGGTGCTTGAGAAAACGCATCTATCTTTGTATAAAGATCGCAAAGTGTCGTCTCTATCAGGTGGAGAATCCCAACGAGCATGGATTGCAATGGCACTAGCACAGAAACCGAAAGTATTATTGCTGGATGAGCCTACAACCTATTTGGATATTTCTCATCAGCATGAAGTATTGGAGCTTGTTCGAGAGTTGAACCGTGATATGGAAATGACGATTATCATGGTATTGCACGATCTTAATCAAGCTTCTTTTTATAGTGATAGAATTGTCGTCGTTCAAGCGGGTGAGAAGGTCATGGCCGGAACACCGAATGAAGTGATGACTCGGGATATGATTCGGCATGTATACCGAATGGATGCTGAAATTCAACATATTCCTTCGGAGCAAAAGCCTCGTATACATTTGCTAAGTACAGTTCGTTAGTAATAATATAAAGAAATTTTGGAGGCATACGTAATGGCAAAAACGGTTGATTTAGAAAAAAACAAAGAAAAATATTTGCAATTCGTTGAGAGTCGCAAGAATTTAATATTGAGTTTGATAGATGACGAAGGTAAGCCATTTACCAGTTATGCACCTTTTGTAAAGAGGGACGGGAAGTTATACATATATATTAGCAAGATTGCAGAGCATTACGATCTAATGGAAAAGAATGAATTTGTCGATGCATTTTTAATTGCAGATGAATCTTCAACACCTAATAAATTTGCGACAGAGCGTGTTCGTTGGAATTGTACATCAAATAATCTTGGTAATGAAGGAAATGAGGAAATTTTCGAGCTGTTTAATACGAATCATGGTGAGAAAATGATGGATTTATTACGTGGGTTAGATTTCTCAATATTTGAGTTGACGCCTATACAGGGGCGTTATGTAGTTGGTTTTGGAATGGCATTTAATTTAGATATTGATGCGAATGTTTTTACGCATGTAGTTGTTGACAAGAAGAAAGATGCTTAATAAAAATCGCATTAAAGGAGGAAAGTTAATATGACTTATAACACAGTAGTACCAATTTGGAATGCAACTCGAGGACGTTTTCAGGACAAAGTTGAGGATTTACCTGAACAGGATCTGCACTTGCAACTAGGCAATTCATCTGTTGCTAGACTTATTCATCATACAGCGGAAGTAGAGTATATGTTTGCAGAATGGTTCTTTGGTAAAAAGAAGTCAGAAGAGATTGGCAATCCTGCTCCCACAGAACTATCAGAGCTAGTTAAACTGCTATCTGCCTCAAATGAATATCTTTTGGAAGCAATGAGAAATCTATCAGATGAAGATTGGAATAAAAGCATTGAGTCTCCAATGGGGGCATCAACGCCTTTGGAGGCAGTTGGAAGATTAATGTACCATACCGGTATTCATGCAGGACAAATCTCACTTATTCAAAAAAATGGTCAAGCTAAGTAAATAATAGAAACTGGAAAGGCACCAAAACAATACAAGTCGGTATTGTTTTGGTGCCTTTTTTGTGTGATTGTAAAATATATTATTAATAAAAATGAGATGGGAATAGACTATTTTCAAAGTCCAAGCATTTTCTAGACCAAACCAATATTAATCAGGTTGGATCCAGAAATATAACAGAATAACGAAAGCAGAACGTTTCAATTTATATTGCCTTGTGAGCGTTATTTTTTGGTAAACAGATATCGAAGGATGTCCCTTTAGATGGTTCGCTTTCTACTGAAATTGTTCCTTCATGAGCATGAACAAGGTTATAGACGATTGCCATGCCAAGTCCAGTTCCTTCAGAAGTGGAATCTGTCGTTGAGCCTCGATAGTATTGTTGAAAAAGATTTTCCCGCATATGTTCCGGCATACCAACGCCGTGATCCATAATGTTGATTCTTACCTTTTCGTTGTGAGTGATAAGATGTATATAAATATCTAGCGGTACAGGGTTATGGATAATGGAATTCATTAGAATGTTTTGTAAAATACGTTGCATAAATTTTTGGTCAAAATCAACGTAAATCTTTGAAATATCCGTTTTAAAATGCAGTCTAAAAGCACTAGCCTGAGGGTTATTGCTGATATCAGCAACGACTCTCTTTGTAAATTCGACGAGATCCTGATTAGTCTTATTAATGAGTAATGAAAGATTACTACCATTCAACTGTAAAACAAGATTTAAATCCTGAATTAACTCTTCCATATGCTTTCCTTTATCATGGATCTCTTGGATAAAGGAAAAGGCTTCTTCTTTGGACCATTCATATTGATTCGTTAATAAGAGTGTTGAGTAGCCTGTAATATAAGTTAAAGGTGTTTTTAAATCATGAGAAATCCCCGCTATCCATTCCTGTTTCGTTTTTTCGATTTTCTCCCTCTCTATTTCATTTGCTTGTAATTGTTCGGCAAGTGACTGGAGAGAATGAAGAACTTCTTTATAGAGGAGATAGCGCATACGGAGTTTTCCTTTCCGTGTATAAATCTTGCGAATCCCTGAAGGCTGCTCGTAATGCCCCTGTGATAGTTGAAGGTTCCAACCCATGATGAAAGCAAGAGGTCCTCCAAAATACCAGCCAAAGTAGATAATACTTACAAGCGTATTGATTGCGAAAATCCATCCGACAAACAGACCTTCAGTATTTGGATCCACCGTCACGTGGATTAAAGGAAGAACACCTTCAATGATTATCAGAATGCTGAAACCAGCCCCAAGGATCCAAAGAACAAGTCCCAATGATAAATGAAGAGTAAATCGAGTTTTTATTCGCATGTAAACGCCTCATTGGGCGGAAGGAATTTATAACCAATGCCTCTTAGATTCACGATGATTCTTGGTTTGCGTGTATCATCGCCAAGTTTTTTTCGCAGCTTGGCTATATGGATCGTCACTGTTTTTTCCTCTCCAAAAACATCATTTCCCCATACGAATTCATAAAGTTGGACAGTTGTGAAGATACGATTAGGATTCTTGCAAAAGAAATGAAGCAGTTCCAGCTCTTTCGCAGTGCACTCGACCATATTATTTTGAACAGTCAATGTTGCGGAATCTCTATTAAACATGAAATAACCGTAATCGTATATCTTTTGCCTCTGTTCTAGACTTTCATACATCTTTTGCCGACGAAGGATAGCCTTTATTCTGGCAATCACTTCTAAAGGGTTAAAAGGTTTTGTGATATAATCGTCTGCTCCAATCCCTAACCCTGTTAATTTATCGAAGTCGGTAGACCTCGCACTAATAAAAATAATAGGTGTGTTCGTGTGCTTTCGTATTTCGGTGCATAATTCAAACCCAGTGATATCGGGAAGCATAATATCCAATAAAATAATATCAAAGGTATTGTATTTGATTAACTGCAGTGCCTCTTTTCCTGTTGTTGCCTTCTCAACATTATTAAAATTCTCTTTTTCAAGTGTAATCTCCAGCAGTTTGACGATTCCTATTTCGTCGTCCACGACTAAAATTTTTGCTTGGTCCATTTTACTATCCTCCAATCTCTTTACCCAGCCAATTTAGAATCTGATCATTTACTGTAATATTACAAGCATTTTCCTTCTTATATACTTTGATTTTACTTTCATTGATTAAGCTAAGTGTAATACATCAATAAGCTTATTTTAACCTATCAAAGGGATCAGGAGGGGAATAAAATGGAAAATATTATACAAATAAACCAATTGTATAAGTCCTTTAAAGGGGTCGAAATCGTATCTAATGTCAATATGAACATAAACAAAGGTGAAATTTATGGTTTCTTAGGTCCCAATGGGGCTGGAAAAACAACCATTATGAAAATGATTTTGAATCTTATCAAACCTTCTTCCGGTAAAGTCACTGTTTTAAATCAGTTAGTCAAACCGGCATCGTATCAGTATTTAAAGAAAATAGGCTGCATTATTGAATACCCAGTGTTCTATGATCGACTGACAGCAAAAGATAATTTGGAACTACATTGTGAATACAATGGCGTTCATGATAAACGATCGGTGAAAGAAGCGTTGGAAGTTGTCGGACTTGGGGGAGTAGGCAATAAAAAAATTCATGAGTTCTCTTTAGGAATGAAACAGCGATTAGGGATTGCAAGGACAATTGTAACAAAGCCGGAAATTCTAATTCTTGACGAGCCGATTAATGGACTTGATCCGATTGGTATTAAAGATGTTCGTGAGCTTCTATTATCGTTAAAGGATGAATATGGACTCACCATATTAATATCAAGTCATATTGTCTCAGAAATTGAAAATATAGCTGATAGGATTGGAATTATTAACAGAGGTAAATTATTGAAGGAAGTGACAATGGAAGAGGTTCGCAAGGAAAATGCGGGATACCTCGAAATCAAAGTCAATCATTTAGAAAAGGCACGAAATATATTAGAAACTCATTTGGGTATCAAAAACTATGAAGTAGCAGGACATCAGGTGATTCGGATCTTTGAGCATGTGGTCTCTCAATCTCAAGTTAACAAAGAATTAATGCTACATGGTGTGGAAATCAACGGAATGGAAATGAAACAGCTTAGTTTAGAAGAGTACTTTTTGAATCTTATTGATAAGGGAGATCAATATGTTTAAACTGATCAGACTGGAATGGAAAAAGAATAAATTATCCCGGTATTTTAAAGGGATTATCGTTTGTATTGCTGCTATTTTTGCGGCAGTTGTCCTTATGGGATGGGGTTCAAGAGGAGAAGCAGAGCCCATGATTGCCGATTACTCGGAATTCATGTCATTAACAAACATCTTAATACGGATTGTATTTATCATTTTTTCAGCTGTTATTTTATCCCGTTTAGTGATTGAGGAGTACAAGAGCAATACAATTCAATTACTATTTACTTATCCATTACAGAGGAAGAAAATCATGATGAGTAAGTTATCCATTGTGTTTGGGTTTTGCTTTTTTAGCATTATTCTAGCCTCAATTGCCATTAATATTTTGACATTCTATTTGAATCCAATCATCGGGTTTGTTGATGTATCAGTTCCTCTGAGTGACATGCTTGCAACAATTCCATCTGTTTTCCTCAGTGCATTCATGATTTCTGGAATCAGTTTAATTCCACTGTATTTTGGTATGAGAAAAAAATCGACTGCTACTACAATTACGTCGAGTATACTGATCGGTTTTTTAATCAATTCAACGGTTTCTGATGGTGCGAGTCAAACTAGTCTGTTTCAGTTCGTCGGTGTACCTATTATATTTTGTCTATTAGGTCTGATCATTGGCTATTTTTCCTTCCACAAAGTAGATAAAAACGATGTAGCTTGAAAATAAGATGAAGATAATTGTAAGGAAATGAGGAGTGACGATTGAAAAGAATGATCCTAATTTTAATTGTATGCCTTGCAATTGCGGGTTTATTATATAGTGCCTTAAGTGTGCAGAAAGATCATTTTCGAAAAGAAGAGTCCATAGATTTAGAGGGAATTGAAGAGATTGAGATCAATAATAATTCTTGGGATGTTGAGCTCAAGCATACTGAATCGAAACAAATAAGTATTGTTGCTGAGGGAAGACAGAAAGAAAAAGAAAGCGACCCTGTAACAATTAAAAGTAAAGGAAACAAAATTGTAGTAAATCAGTCAGATGAAAAAGGCTTTTTACAAGGATTCAGCTTTAGAAAGAGTGGTAAAATCTCTATTTCAGTACCGGATAATGAAATAGAGACAATCACATTATCCAATAACAATGGAGATATAGAAGTAAAGAATATAGTTGCGAATAACCTAGTTGTTTTAAATGATTCAGGCAGTGAGACGATTACAGGGTTATCCGTTGATAATGGGAAATTCACCTTAAAAGATGGACAATTAAAACTGAATAATAGTTCACTAAAGGAACTGATTGTAGACTCTGAGGCTGGTGATAGCTATATAACAAATGTAACAAGTCCTAACATGGAGATCACGTCAAAAGATGGTGAAGTGTGGGTCAAAGATGCAACAGAAGAAGAATCACTGTTTGTTACATCAACGTCGGGGGATATCACTGTATCTTATAAAGAAGTACCTGCTTCATTACTGCTTACTACCTATAGTGACTCAGCTGATATTACAGTTGAATTGGATCACATGAAGGAAATTAAGAATACAGAGAAGGCAAAAGAGTGGAAGATTGGTGAAGCATTAAATAAAGTAAAGCTTCTAAGCAAAGATGGGGTAATCAGTGTGAAATATATAGATTAGGCATTTGATAGATTCCGATAAGGATTTCCAAGTGGAGAATGGATTGTTGTTCAAATATGAAAAAATAGCATCTTTTTTACTTCTACCACTGTACTCTCAAGTTATCTTAAAGGTACAAAATCGGTGGCCAAGTAAGTAATGAGAAGAGGATTTACAAACAAATGTAATCCTGACTGGTTCTAAATGGATCCGGTCTTTTTTCATTTGCCTATCATTGTGGTTGTATAGGTTTATTGAATAATAGAGAGTGAGGGAAGCGCATCTTTTTGAAGAGTAGCAAGTCATGAGTTGATATAGATAAAAAAAATTAAAAATAATCGGTCGTTGGATGAGATATAAAACAGAAAAATAGGGGGTTCATTTTTGATATTAAGAAGAATTAGTTAATAAACGAATTCCCCAATTCGAAAGGAAAGATCTCTTGAAAATAGTCATACTGCTTTCGGAACCACACGCATATACATGGATAAAAACTGGAGGGAATTCAATATGCAAATTCATGTGGTGCGGCAAGGGGAAACATTATGGCAGATTGCGCAGCGGTATGGAGCGAGTTTGTCACAGGTCATATTGGCAAATCAGCTGGCTGAGCCGAATATATTAGTGCCTGGCCAGGCACTGGTCATTCCTAATCCAGTGAGGGAGTACGTTGTTGAAAAAGGGGATACGCTTGCAGCAATTGCAGCCAGATATGGTGTCACCGTTCAAGAACTTGCTGCTGCAAATACAATCGCAAACCCGAACAATATCTTTGTGGGGGAATTTCTTATCATTCCTTATCTGTCTTATACTGTGCAGTCAGGTGACACACTCGGAAGGATATCCAGTAGATTTGATGTCTCTGTCCAGCAAATTATTGAAGCAAATGGCCTTACTGCGAACGCGGTGCTACAACCGGGTCAGATCATCCGTATTCCGTATAAAAGTCGTCCTACTAAAGAGGTTATGGGCTTTATCACAGATATGAGTGAACGTGGTAAAAGCACCATTCTTCAAATTGGGAGTAGTCTGACATATACCTTGCCGTTCTCCTATAATATGAGAGAAAATGGAACATTAATTGAGTTGCGTGATGGCCCTGTGTTGGAAGCGGCTTTTGCACAAAATGCTGCTCCACTTCTCGTAGTGACCAATTTCCGAAATGGGAAGTTTGATTCGGATCTCACTGCAACAATCTTGCGCAATCTAGAATTGCAAGAGACGCTCATTACCAATCTACTTGCAAAGATTAAAGAAAAAGGATACCGTGGCGTCAATTTCGACTTTGAATATGTTTATCCGCAAGATCGGGAAAACTATAATAATTTCCTGCGCCTAGTCGTCGCTCGTCTCCATCCTGAAGGGCTTGTTGTTTCAACTTGTCTCGCACCAAAAGTTCGTGCCGATCAAGAGGGCTTGCTTTATGAAGCGCATGATTACAAAGCACATGGAGAGATTGTGGATTTCGTAATTTTGATGACGTATGAATGGGGATGGGCTGGTGGCCAGCCACTCGCTATTTCTCCGGTTAACAGCATGCGGCAAGTAATAGATTTTGCCGTATCAGTGATTCCTCGTAAGAAAATAGTGATTGGTGTCTCTTTATATGGACGTGATTGGAAAATCCCATGGAAATCCGGCACATATGCCAGTACGATTAGTCCGCAGGAGGCTGTGCGACGGGCTGTGCGCTACCAGGTTCCAATTCAATATAACAAGACTTATGAAGCACCGTTCTTTAATTATACGGATCAGACAGGCCAGAAGCATGAGGTATGGTTCGAAGATGCGCGCAGTGTACAGGCGAAGTATGATCTGGTGAAGCAGTATAGCCTAAGAGGCGTTAGCTATTGGGAACTAACATATTCTTTTCCCCAGAACTGGGCAGTGGTAAAGAGTAATTTTGTGACAAGAAAAGTATAAAAATGGAAAATTCTATCAAGTGCAAAAGATTTTGGGTAAGTAGGTACCCAAGTAACAGGAAGCAGGTCGGAGAATCGAGAGTTATTAATCATTTTTAATAATAAGTTAGAGCAAAGTGAAAAAGCCAATTTCATCTTCAAAGAAGGGGAATTGGCTTTTTCGTTTAATTATTTAAAATAGGAATTTAAATTGAGTAAATGTGAGTTTTGAAAGAGAGTAAAAACTTGATATATTTATTTTTTTGTGTTATGATGTAAAATTGGTGTGTTATAATGAATCCCTCTTGCGAAAGAGAATAATCAAGCGGAGGGTTTATATATGAAGTCAAATGAATCTAGTATTACCTCTTTAATCTCTGCCTTTGGAAGAGCGTACCATCATCTTTACGATACTCCGATTATTTTTGATGATTTTATTGCCCCTAAACTTCTATCACAACAAGAATTTGAAGCCGTCAAAATAAATATGGTCCAGGGCATTGCCTTCTTCAACGCTGAACTAGGTGAACAGTTGAAGGACCAGCCAGATGAAATTCTGAAATGGATCACACAGACGCAACTCTCTCCAACACCATTAGCACGTGCCGCGTTTTGTGAAAATGTGCTGTTCCACGAAATCTCTTTAGGTGCTAATCAATATGTTATTTTGGGTGCGGGCATGGATACATTCGCTTTCCGCCACCCTCAACTTGAAAAAAGTCTTACTATTTATGAAGTGGATTTTCCAGCTACGCAAGAATTTAAAATAAAAAAACTGAAAGAAGCAGGTTTCACAGTTCCAGCGAACTTGCAGTTCATTTCAGCTGATTTTACTAAAAATAACTCAGCCGATTATTTGTTGAAATATAACATAAAGCGTGAGAAAACGTTCTTCAGTTTGCTAGGTGTATCTTATTACCTTGCCAAAGATGAACTCAAGCAATTATTAGTGAACCTTTTTCAAGATATGCCTGAAGGAAGTTCAATTGTCTTCGATTATGCAGATGAACGTCTATTTACTGAACAAGGTATATCGAATCGAGTTGAAAATATGGTGAAATTAGCAATGTCTTCCGGTGAGCCGATGAAATCCTGTTTTGCCTACGAAGAAATGGAGACTCTGTTGCAAGAAGCAGGGTTATTGATTTATGAACATCTAACACCGGAAGAAATTCAAATGCAGTTTTTCAAAGGCAGGAATGATTATTTAACTGCATTTGAGACAATCCATTATATACATGCTGTTAAAAAATAAACGCATTAATATAAAACAAGGCTGAATCTATAAAGGTTCAGCTTTTTTCTATTAAAAATTTTAATAGCCGGGCATTTTTTTACTTCATTTTATTAAAATGAACTTAGTTAAGGTAAGTAGGGATATTAACCTATCGAATTCAAAGAACGTATACGGTAGGCATTAAGTGCTGTTTCACCAAGTTGATCCAATAGATTGTGATTGGCATATGCCCCGACAATTGCTCCAAAACCGGGAATTAATTGCAATAATTTAACAATGTCGAGATAATCACGGTATTCTTGTTGGAACGTCTGCCAGTTCATGTCTTGAATGGCTGCCTTTTGACGGTCCCAATGCTCAATCGTCTGAAGTGTTTCTATCCGTTTGGTGTCATTGGAGAAGGCGAGTTGGAATACATGTAAAATAAAGAGACGTTCTTCATAACGATTAATATCATAGCCATAGATACCAGCTGCTTCATATAAAAATTTCATTTTAATAGAAAGCAACAGTGGGAAATCTGCAAGGCCAAGGAAAATACCACCGACACCCGTGCCAGCCCCCTCTAAAACGGCAGTTTTTCGATACGTAATGAGCTTCTCTTTCAATAGCTGATCCTTTTCATACAAGCTTGCTGGAACATTAGTTGGCTTGCTAATCAGATTTGAACCAGCAAGAGTAGCATTCGTAAGCGCTTTGACGCTTGAAGTAATCACAGAATGTACCTTCTGCGGAATCCAACTATTGATTTTTGTCTGTGTCTGTTTCGTTATACGTTTAATAGGACCAGCGGGCTTGAGCAATTTTTGTTTCCAAATTTGAATCTCCTGATGAACAATTTCTTCGTAAGCGGTCATCTTTGTTATCCTCCTTTTATATTCATCTTTCTAGTGTAGCGTATGTAGGCTGGCAGGTCCTTTAATAGGAGTGAAATAAAGATATATTTAATGAGTAGGTAATTTAAATTGATAAAGAATCGTCCAAGGAATTCCCAGGACGATTAATGAATCGGTTTGCAGTTTTTTATCAGCCGATCGTTCTAATTTCTGTATTAATGGTGTTCTGGCCTAGCTTCAATTTTAGCCTTTAATCATTAATGTATGCAAAATGTACACATGTTGCATACATTTTGAACAGCTAACTTTTTTAAAGGTTTTTATGAAGCGTTGCTAATGAGTTTTATTTTAATCGATAGGGGTTAATTTGGAATGTCGATTAAGGAAGTTAAAAATCCTCCCTTTGTAAAAAAATTCTCGAAGTTGGAACCTAATTCACCTAGATCTCTTTCCTCATAAAATAAGAATACCCAGTCACAAAGAAAACTGCAAAGCCACCCAAAACTACTGCTAACAAAGTAACTGCAGATGTATTTAATGCAATAAAGCTTTCCGATGAGTCAGGCATCATGAGTAAAAATGGCTGAGCCCATGGATAATAGGGGCCGAATCTTTCCGAATTGATAATGATCATATTCGGTATTGTAAAGATGACATTGATTGCAAGTGGAGCGGCGAAACTAGACCATGCAACGGAAACGAATAGCTGAAGAGCCATTAGTGGTAAACACGCCATCCACCCGCCGGCAATGCTTGAAGCAATGATTGACCAAGGTATATCTGCTGTGAAGCCTTTTTGCCAACCTAAAAAAAGGAGTGCTGCAACAAATAGCAATTGGGTCATTCCGATAAGGACCATAATTAATAACAGTTTGACCATATATAAATGTCTTCTGCTGACAGGCAATGTCAGTAGCTGTTTCCATCCGCCATTCGCATGTTCATAGCGGCAAATGAAGCTTGCGAAGACTCCAGTTAATAGTGGTAAAAATAAAATAGCATGGCTGATTGTCATAATGCCTAGTATTGCTGTCCACTGTGATTTCTCAAATTCCATTATCTCACTAAATTCCTGGAAACCAATTAATAGTGAAAGTAGTGGACTGATGAAGATGAGTAGCCAAATAGGTGACTTTCTCAATTTGTAGAATTCCGATTTAAAAAGTTTCGTCATTCATTTCACATCCTTACGGTTAAAATCCATCATGCTTAATAGAGTGAGAATTATACCTGTAATTAAGCCGAATACGACGAAATATAACGGTTCATTCCACTGATTACTGAGCATTGGCCACTTCCATGGAAACCAGTCAGGAAATGATCCTCCATATAGCGTGAGGATAGTACCTAAAATCCCTATTGTTAAAGGAATTGCTTGATTCTTGATTGTGATTGACAACCATATCTGAATTGAAAGCAGTGGCATAGCTGCTAAGAAAGGAAAGTAACTCTTTTTAAGTAAATAAAGGAATGGGATGTCCATACCTAACTTCAACGTAATCCCTAACACGATTGTTCCTACAAAAAGCAACAGACAGGATAATGTAAGGAGCAAGAATGATAATATAACTTTGCTGAAATAGATTGTTCTTTTTGATACAGGAAGTGCAACGGTTAATTTCCAAGCATTAGTCTGATGCTCGATTGTAGCAATCATTGATGTCAGGATAGTCAGTCCAATCAATAGTGTCGGTATTGCAAGCATGGTAGCATTGTCTATTAATCCAACCCATAGATTGTCTTTATATACTTTAGTAAGCCAGTCGTAACGCAGTCCAAAGTTTGCGGCTTGCAGTCCAATTACACCAAGAGGTCCAAGAACAACAAGGAAAAGTATCATCTTACGCCTGATTTTAATGAATTCTGAAGCCATCATGCGCCTCATAATAAGCCGCCATCCTTACCTGTAAGCTCCATGAAGATTTCTTCAATCGATTTTTTCTTCTCTTCTACTCGATAAATGGAGAAGCCACTTTGAACGAGTGTTCTTACTATAGAAGCTACATAAGGGTCTGTTCCCAAACTGAAGGAGAGATGGTCGTCTAATAATTCTACTGGATAGCCTTTGGCAAGAAGCATTTTCCATCCACCTTCGGGATCATCTAGCGTCATTTCTATTGTACTATTAGCCTGTTCTCTCAGTTTCGATATGGAATCTTGAAAGATGATGTCGCCTTTAGAAATAATGCCAACTTGGGTAGCCATCTGATCAATTTCAGAGAGTAAATGACTGGAAATTACAATCGTGATGCCATGCTCTCTCGGCATACTTTTAATCAGTTCACGAATTTCCAGAATCCCGGAAGGATCAAGGCCGTTCGTCGGTTCGTCCAAAATGAGTAATTCAGGATTACCGAGCAGTGCTGTAGCGATGCCAAGCCGCTGCTTCATGCCTAATGAGAATCCTTTTACAGGACGTTTCGCGTCATTTGTCAATCGCACGATGGCAAGTACTTCATCAATGCGGGATTTTGGTACATTCAGTAACACCCGAACAGCCTCCAAATTCTCGTAAGCTGTTAAATGACCATAATAGGATGGATATTCGACAAGGGAGCCAATTTTTCGCAGTATGGCCAATTTTTCTTTACGAATGTCCTTTTCAAATATCCGAATGGATCCACTTGTTGGTCGCGCTAGACCAAGCAACATGCGGATTGTTGTTGTTTTGCCGGCACCATTGGGACCTAAGAATCCAAAAATTTCACCTTTCTTCACATTTAAATCAATGGAATTTACAACAGTAGTTGAGCCGAACTTTTTTGTCAGCTTTTTCGTTTCAATTATGAACTCACTCATTTTCTTCACCTCGTTACTAACCTTACTGACTGAAGGTTAAAAGGAGAGGGGGCTTAAGTTTAAATTTAGTTTAAAAAAGAGGCTGGGACAAAAGAAATTCCAATGCAATAAAACCGAACTATACATGAAATCGAACATGAGGATTTCAGTAAAGTTCGGTTTTTCTAATCTCAGATTTGGAATAGCGGGAGTGGACTTAGCCTTCCGCTGCGAAAAGTTACTCGCTTTCACCACAGGCATAAGGGCGACATCTATTCTAGCTTCCCTCCGGTCGCTATCATAGTGTCTACTTTACCTGCGGGCAAGCACTAAGCCATTTCGGTGCTTTGCGCCAAACTGTCTAAGTACGCTTGTTCTTCCCGCGGGAGTCTCGGATCTTTTCTGCGCTATTTCCTGTACTCTATCTAGGATTGAAGCGGAAGCCGACGACCCCTGCGGGAATAGCATGAGCTGAAGACCCCGCAGTGGGTGTTTTTTGCCCCGAGGAGGCTGAGGCCATGCCCGCGGTAAAGAAGACACTGTGAAAGTGACTGAAAGGAAACTTGAACAGATGTCGCCCTTATGCCCCTGGGTGAAAGCGTTCGGCTGGAGAGGAAATCCGGCAGGCTTCAACCACATT
>Ga0153999_1000201_pt1 | contig 30042 bp, 19 predicted proteins | sample TSNC083MetaG_FD_104675 | JGI IMG/M metagenome (GOLD analysis project Ga0153999, IMG submission 104675) | Attine ant fungus gardens microbial communities from North Carolina, USA - TSNC083 MetaG | ecosystem: Host-associated > Fungi > Mycelium > Unclassified | place: USA: North Carolina, Lumber... | reverse complement strand
CCAGCGCACAGCCCAGAGGATGATGTCACGCTGAAAATGGCGGCCTTTGAATGGGTTCATGTGCTGCTCCGTCAGCAGAAGGTGACGATGAGTTTATCATCTCCAGATTTTTGCAACAGTGCCGTATAAAATGAGACTCATGGCATGCAAAGCATCGGAACGGCGAAGCTGTGACGCTCGCCCCATCGGGGCGCTACGTTCATCAGATCAGGAACATAGTGGCAATATTAGAATAAAAAAACATATTATCCAATAATCATGACGCGACGGATCCCTATTTGTACCAAGCCGGCCGCTGTAGAAGTGATCCATATGGTATGGTCAGTTGAGAATTTGTATAATCCATGCTAAATGGAGATGTCGCTATGCCTCCAGAAAGGGGGGCCATTTTCACCAGAGTTCTTGGTGAACTTCTCATTTTCTCCTGCCATATGCTAATCCAATTTTCTGTTGAAAAAATAAGAGGACCATTAAAACCATATCGTTCAAACTGACCTGCTGTTAAATCGACTGTCATATTTATCCCATCAATACTTGCCACAACAACATAATGATTGGCAGGCATGGTATCAGGACCACCATTTGGCCAGATACCCAATTCCATTATGTGTACATTTTCATAAGCGTTTTGCCTCAGTGCCTTCGCCACTGCAACCGCAGCGTTGGCGCAGTTTTCGCGCGGACTTGTTAAATAAGTTTGATATTGCTGCCCTAAGTTCGTTCTTAAAATCTCTTGTGTTCTCGAACTCAGCGCATCCTCTCTCTCCAGAGTCTTGAAAGTGCGTGGTTCAATAATAGTTTCGATTGTCCGTGCGGGATGCATTATACGAGCGTAGTTTTCCCGTACTTCACTGGCGGGGGTAAATGTGAAAACCGCCTGAGAACCATCCGGTTCAACCTTTTCAAAGTATTCATTAAACCTAGTAATAATCATTTCATCCATCTGGTGCTTATAATGACTCTTTGAGACATGATTTCCGATATTATTGAATTTCTGCATTGGTTCATGACCATTTAGAGCAAGCAGGAAATCAGCGCCATTAGCTTGGTACATATATGTACCTTGATCGGTGACATGAACATATGCCACATGATCATAAACCACAGTGCCGTCCTTGCGTCTTTCTCCTACATGCAAAAAACCAGGCTCAGTAATCCCGGCAGATGAAAAACTTCTTAATGGTATTTTATTCTGCAAACCAAAAGCCTGTCGATAATGTTCAGAGCCCATCACCTCCCCTTTACTGTCCTTCTTTGCAATTTTATTTAATAACCAGTCAGTTTGTTTTGGCGTAATAACTTCAGCTTGTCCGGCATTTCTGATTGCAGTGCCATAGCAAATGTTACTGTAAGAGCCTGGCCCTTCCTTAACACTTGCTTTGTCAATTTTTTTATCCAAATCTTTAACACTTAATTCCCCTGCAGGAGCCTCTTGCCAACGAATCTTGTGGAAAGGATTGCCTCTCGTCCAAGTATCGCCACCATCTTTGGATATTTCAAAGATACCATTTCGAACCCTGCCATTAAAATGCGTTCCAAATAAAACAAATCTTTTTACCTGTCCTTCAGGAATGGTTTTTTGGATATTTTGTGATTTTTTTCTTGGTAAATCTCTGTTTTCTTCCGTAAAAAAAACACTATTATCCGTAGAAAAACCTGAGCCACTACTATTCCCTGCCAGGGGTTTCTGATCTCCGTTTATAATTTCATCGATAGTTTTTCCTTTTATTTTAATTTCTAAAATTTGTGAATAATCTAAATGATAGAAGTTGGTTGAATCTTCTGGTTTATTATAGGCTTCGACATTCTTCTTAAAGAATTCAATCATAACCTTATACTTATCGAAATAAGCCAATCCATAGTTAGGGTCATAAAAGACATATTTCACCTTGCCCTCACTATTCACTTTCGATATCAACATAGTATGCTCAGGAATATCAACCCTTACCGAAGTATTTACCGCAGGGAACAGTTTTGATTCTGCGTCAATAAGCATTCTCATCTTAATATTAGGGGTTGCTGTTCCGCTAAATCTAGATGCATTACCATTAGCATGTAACTCAAGAAGCGACTTATATAAAGAATTATCAGCAACATTTGGTGAGGGATAAATACCCATCAGTTTATTTGCTAATTTTTCATCTTGTCCAATTTGTAAGGCCCTTCCCATTAAAACGGATTCTGGCAGACATTCACCCGCCCGTCCTTTTAAGAAAATATTTTGCGGTACAAGGACAACTTTTTTTGCTTTGCTCGCTGACACTTTCCAAGTGTCAGCAGCTTTCGCTGTTTCATAAAGATTTATATTCGCAATGGATTCATTTATTTTCCCAGCTAGAACACCTCTGGTTGTCGCATTCGTGCTGTCGTTATTAAATAAATCAAGCTTTTCATTCAGGGATAGTTTATTATATTGATCATACTGAGTCGAATTACTCATTTCCTTCCCTGCCCTGTAATCTTGTTGAAGCTTTACGATTCTTTCTGTACTATCCAATTTCGGGGTATAGGTCTTAGCGATTCTCATCATTTCATTGAGTTTATCTTGGCTATATTTTACGCTTTCAAATGTATGCTCCCCAATAACTATTCCATTTCTTTTCATGCCTGGAAGATATCGCTTCCCACCGGCGTTCTGCAATCTGTAGGCCAGTAAATGAATTTTACTACCCTTATTCCAAGTAGCTCCGTTATTAGTTGATATTTCAATTTCTCCATTGTTTATTCTACCTAGCATGTATTTCTGACCAATTTTGAAAGTCCGCTCTAACATTGTTGAACTCAATGAGTATTCAGGGGCATTATTATATACGGCTTCAAGTGCGTCCAGCGACGCACTGTCTTCCATTTTTTTTCCGATTTTTAACTGCGAACTCATATTTTTTGCTATGTCATATGAGCTTTTAACACTTATACCACTTGCCAGCAACGCTTGGTAGATGGCAAGTGGCTCACCCGTGTCTACGGCGGTCTTGATGCTTTTCCCTACAATGGCCAAATCGATGGTTTTATTCCCAATCATTATGAGGTATCTAACACTCGTTCCGCCAATCTTGCTAAACTTTCCTAATCTAGTTGCGATTTTACCTCCAGGAATGCAACCAATAACCAAACTTGCTACCATCAGTGGGTCGGGATCCTTGCCTTCGGACACGTCAGCGAAAATATCAGCTGCGGATTGGACCATATTAAAGAAAAATCCTGCACCGGATAATGAAGCGACTGTTCCCGCACTGACATCAATCCATGCTCCAATGTATTTAGCTCGTTGAAAATTTCGTTCTGTTTGTTGTATACTTTGCCCTTCGGCATCGCTAACAATCAGCTGCACTTGTCCGGCAAGAGTCGAAAATGGTTGTGAAAATGACCGGAGATATTCCGCTGGAGTTAAATTATCCCATGTAAATTCAAGTTTATATCTGGCCGGAATCACACTCTCATCTGGTTCAGGCATTTGAGAACCTGCAATGGCTCTCTGAATTAAATTTTTATTTTCAATTTTGTATGTTCGATGATTGTAGTCCTCCTCTTTTTTTTCTGAAAGTTTTTTTGAAAGTGATGAAATATCAATACCATCAGGTTCATTAAAATTAAAATAATCTTCAAAATTCCACTTGCCGCTTTTTATCTTTCCAAATGCCATCTTCCCATTAGTTAAATCCTTTTCTTTTGCCCCATGAAAATAAAATTTATATTCATTAGCATTGTAGGGCAGGTCATATTTAATCTCATCATCGAGATCACTTCCTTTTGTAATATATTTATATGGTTTTGCTGCATTTAACCTAACGATGATGCCAGATTTTGAACCCGGGCTATCCGGTATGAAAAAGGCGTCATTCAATTTATATCTAAATATATCAACTGGAACAGGGATTGGTGCACCTATTCTGGCAAGATAGGCATTATCGCGTGCTTTCTGGGGTAAACTCTCATCATTTTCGATTTGTCTCAAAAGATACCTTATGCCGTAAAAATAAGTGCTTTTTTTAACGTTATCGGGAAGCTCACTGTATGAGCGGTAATCAACTAACCTGTCAAAATCAGAACGTATTATGTTTGTTTTATTCTCAGTCACGGCTCTCTTTCTTATGTGACTTTTCCGGTTTCTGTCAGGTTCGTTCTCGCCTTCAATTTCGTCAGGGTGAACAGCACTGTCGGGTTTAAGGTATCCTGTAAGGGATTCGGCTTCACAGTTTTGGTTTTCCCCTTCCGTTGCTGTCGGACGACTTACTTCGGTCCGGGATTGTTGATCCCCCCATTTAACTTCTTCCGCTTTAAGTGCATTTTTTTCAATATCGCCCCCAGTCTTTGCATTATCCTGCTCTGATGACTCAACCAAGCTATAGCCTTCATCGTTGGGGTTGTGTTTTACTCTTTTATGCGTCTTATATCTGTCAGAGCTACCAGCATTACGGGCAATATCCATATCATTTCCGTTCTTGTTCCATTCTCTTTCTACAACATCTAGCCCCTTACTGGTGTAATTTTCCCGGCGATAATCATTTTCATCCAGCCAATCACCCATTGACGGCACTATTTTATCATGATCACCCTCATTTCTCAGGATATGCAGTAGTTCATGGTACAACACGATATCCGGAGTCACATGAAGCCAGGCCTCCGAGTTATCCGCTTCGCTTTTACCATAAAACGTATTGCACGGATCAAAATAGACAGCATTGCCTTCAGCCCGGGCGTTGTAATAACGCTGTCCGCCCCGATCTGTCCTGAATAAATCCTCTTCGCGCGGCTGCAGTATGTCCACGACACGGTTTTTCAATCCCCGGATAAGAGCGCGCCCTGAAGGCGTTTTTTGTATATCGACAAGATGCTGATGCACCGCGGCACAGAATTCAGAGTCGCCGGCGATATTAAATCTTTCGTCGATGTTTTCATCTATTTCCTGCGCCGTTAACGGACGTTTATACTCCTCCGGAAGGGCCTCCAATTTCGCTAATGCCTCTTCTGCTGACACCCTGAATACCCGGTTAAATATCATGGATCCCGCGGAAAAAGCGCCCCGCAAGAGCAGATCTTCCGGCAGCTCATTTAAGCTTTCAGTTACCAGCGTCTTCGCATAGTTATCTTCACGATATAATCGCGTGCCCGTTATTGCCGCTGAGATGCCCCAGCCAGCCAGCGGCGAAATGGACAAGGTTAGCCTGACCCCGGCTCTGGAAAGCTGATTCCTGATAAACTGCGCTTTATGCCCCCCAGCCGGCCCCTGACCAAATCTGACCCCGCGATCCATGTCTTTCAGCCCCTTGTACAGGGCATGGCCGGTTCTGATGCTGCGCATAACAATACGCCCCGACAGAGACAGGGGACCGGAGACCAGTTCAAAACCTTGGCTGAGGGCGGCAGAAATGGCCCCGCTGACCACACGCTTCTGCGCCCAGTGCCTGAAATCGTCCTCCAGGCTGCGGCTATCCGCCAAAATATCTTCCGGCGTCGGGGGATACGTTGTCGTTCCCATCGCCGCATGCTGTAATTCCCGCGCCAGCCTCATGCGGAAGACTTTCGCTTCCGGGTCTGTTTTTTTTCTGAACACAAAGGGATGTTTTTCCACGACACCGAGCAGAGCGCGATCGAAGTCTGCGCCGGCCGCAGCAATGTCTTCCGACATCGTCTCTCGCAGATAGTCCTGCTTTAACGCCTCCGCCCATTCCGCCATCCCGCGCGCAAGCATCCCGGCACGGGAGTAATATCCAGGGCTGTCTCCGGTGACAGTCGCCATCTTCACGCCGATCCTCTTTTTAACCCGATCCAGCTCCTGCAGCCAGTCGCGTATCCTTTTGTGAAGATCAGCTCCCCCCATATGCCCGTGCCCGGCAAGGCGCAGCACTGAGGTGTTAATTTCACGCGCAATCTTCGAAAATTTGTCGATCGCTGTGGTTATCATTTTTTCAAACTGCCTGATTCCCCGCCACTCGCTTGTGTCCAGCTGCGCCTGATGCAATACCGTTGAAAGCTGGTAATACAAATCGTCAGCCCACTTTTCCTCAGCAAAGAGGGTTATAGGGGACAGCAGCATCGTTAACTTTTCCTCAGCACGTGAGATTTTTACCTGCCATCTGGCCACCTCCCGCTCCTGCTGCTGCGCCAGTAAGGTATCCAGCATGGGTAATGCACTGGCATGCGCCATCGGCGCGAGCAGGCTCTGATGCTGCTCCACCGCCTCCTGCAGCGTCCAGGCCTCCGCCGGTAACAGCTTCAGCCGCCGTTCAATCTGGTTAAGCTCCTCCAGCAACAGCAGCCCGGTTTCTTTGACCGCACCTTCAACGCCTGCAGAATACACCGCCGGCTTCAGACCCAAGCGGGGGCGGGCTTTTCCTGCCTCTTTTTGCAGCTTCAGGCCCACACTGCGGGCTAAAGTCGCGTACCCCTTGACTCTGTCACGTTGGTTCTCATGGAATTGTTTACTGAAGGCAACCGTATCCTCCCACAGGTCCGTCCCGACCCCGGGGCTTTCCTCCTGTTCAGGTCGCAGCGCTTCGGCCTGCTGGCGGAGCGTCTCAGCCACCTTTTCCAGGTCCTCACACGGGGTACGTATGGCAAAGGAAATACTGTCAATAAGCGAAAGCACCCGGCGGGCAGAGGGTCGGGAAGGGTCGTGCAGGGCATCAAGATTCCCCCGTGCATATTTTCTGGAACGACTAGCTACCTCATGCAGCTGGTCAGCAGTGCTGTCCAGATAGCCTGCCAGTCTTCTTCGTATCAGCCGGTCTTCAGCCAGCAGCGAGGCGGTAATTTTTTTAAATCCGGAATGTGACATCATATGGTCATTTGACTCGTCGTGCAGCTGGCCCCCCGCTTCGGTTCGGGTGCTAATGTGTCCCTTATCACTGACCGTCAGCAGGGTATCGGCCGGGAGTGTTTTTTGTGCTTCATCGGCAAGGGCGAGCAGTTGCTGACTGACCACGTTATTCTCCGCCGCGACGCGGCCGTTGACCGTTCCGGCAATGTCCAGCGCCTCCAAGGCGAGGCAGAGAGTCGTGGTCATCGTGTTGACCTTACCCAGGTGCTGCTGTAATTCAGGCGAAATCTCCGACGGCAGCGCCAGCGTAGTTATCTTGTGCAGGAATTCCTTTGCGTCACTGATGATAAGCTGCGAGCCCGCCTCAGGGGTGTGCGCGTGCAATATCCCCTCCAGCCGGCTGAGCGCGTCGCGGTCCAGCCCGTTGAGATTATAGCCAAATCGCAGATATTCTTTAAATTCCGGCTCTTTTTCCCAGAAGATATTTTCAATAATATCTTCCAGCGCCACTCCCCTTTGCAGATAGGATGCAAAACTTATTTTCCCGGCCTTACCAGATGGAGCCTTAGTATCCCCGCCATTATTTTTTTCAGCTAAAATTAACGGCATGTCAGCTAGTGGCTGAAGTGGTTGCCCGCTATCTTCCTCCAGGATATCGTCCAGAGCACCTGATACGAGAAAATCCTTTTCCTCATGACTCATTTCTGATTCTTCTTTTATCTCTTCAAGTATTTTGGCGAATGGCATAACAATATCCTCAAGGATCAGGAGAGAGAATTAACAACAGAAAAACCGGGGGAGTAAATTAAAAAAGAGCCCAACTGGACAATTAAATTATATGTAAACCAGACCATTACTCTGCAGAGTGAATATGTTGACGACAATCCCATTAATTTCAGTTCCCGCCGTCTTATTATCACTCCAGGTTTTTAGCACAGCCTCCAGACCGCCCTGATAAACTTTGTCGACAATTCCTGAAATCCCCACGCTGATATTAATTGCCGGGCTGTCTGCATCCTCCGTCGCCTGCTGCTGGCTTTGAACCTTCAATCTCGCCAGCTTCTGCTCCCCTCCCTCTCCCAGAGCCAGGCACAGGGTCTGCCAAAGCTGGGTGTTCAGTGCAGTTAAATCCACACTGGCGGTCTGCACAATCTGACTGTTGACCGTTTTCACCAGCGTCTGCGGCAGGCTGTTGTCCAGCAGGATTGGCACGGTAATGGAGTAGACCAGCGACAGCCGTGGACGGTTGCCCAGCGCCTGCCAGAAATTACCGAGACTGTTTAAATTTTCCTGCGGCGGAATCACCCGGGCCCATGCGCCGGGAATATCTTTGAGTTCGCGGTTATTAAGCAGGGCCTGTAGCGTCAGGGTCATGATCTGGATCGCCTGATTATCCGGTTTGCTGTCCGGACCATCGCCGTCGTTACCGGTGCTTTGTGCCTCCCAGTAAGTAATCAGATAATTGCAGCTCAGGTTGACCCAGCCGGCCCGCAGCGTGCTGCTGGCAATATTCAGACGCGCAGGCTCACTCTGGCGCAGCTGCAGATCTTCATGTACGTCATACAGGAAGACGCTGACGGTGGGTGAAGACTGGGTGCTGTTAATATCGGGTAAATCGAAACGGATATCGATGCCTCCTGCGGAATCAGGATCGAGATACTGCTGTAGCACAGTAAGAAGGGCTTTATTGACGTCAACAATGGCCGTGGCTGAGGTAACAATCGCAGACATATAAACCTCGTTCTGAAGTGAAAGATTCGTGTCAAAGGGGAAGACGGCCGATTTTGCCCAACTCGCGGCCGATGGCGTGTTCAATATGACGCTGATAAATCTGTTTGCTTTTCTCTTCTGCGGCCAGAACTGCCGACAGCAGCGCCACGTTGCGGATACTGGCACCGGTCAGCTCGTTGCGTGCGGCAAGGGCGGTGAAATCGACATCCCTTGCAAGCTTCAGGCTGGCAGGCCAGATCGCCCGCCACATCTGCGCGCGCAGGTCGGCATCCGGCCAGGTAAAACGGGTAATAAAGGTAAAACGACGGTTAAAGGCGCTGTCGAGGTGGTTACGGTTATTGGTCGCCAGGATAACCAGCCCAGGGTAATTTTCTAAGCGCTGCAGCAGATAAGAGACTTCGATATTGGCGTGGCGGTCGTGGGCATCTTTAGTTTCACTGCGCTTGCCAAACAGCGCATCGGCTTCATCAAAGAACAGCACACCGCTGTCTGCCTGCGCCAGGTCAAAGATACGCGCCAGATTTTTTTCCGTTTCACCGACGTATTTATTGACAACCGTGGAGAGGTCCACCTTAATCAAATCGACTCCAAGATGCTGTGCCAGTACCTCAGCCGCCAGGGTTTTTCCGGTACCGGAATCCCCGTAAAAAAGGGCGCTGACGCCGGTTTTTCCGGCGGTTTTGTGGCTGAAGTGCTTTCCGGTCACGCTTTCCCGCAGGCGAATTACCGCCAGGATTTCCGCCAGCTGTTTTTGCAATACGGGTGAGACAATAAGGTCATCAAAGGTACGGACGGGCGTAACACGTCGGGCCAGTTTGCCGAAATTTTTACGCGTGCGCCGGGACAGCGTCTGGCGTATATCTTCAGGACTTAACAGCGCGTCCGCGTTTCTTAACTGACGGTAGTAATCAGCCTCCTGCATTATCCGCCTGATATCCGCCGGATCGAAGGCGTAACGCTGTACCAGACGTTGCAGTGCCCGTTTCTCTGCGGCTACAGGCTGATGCGGCCATACACTCTGCAACAATGCCGCTTTTTCTTTGCTTGTCGGTTGGGGCATCGCCAGATGGATGCAGCTTAACCCGTCAAAAATGGGCACAACGGAGTCGGCGTCAGCCAGCATAATCAGGGGTAACCGGACCTGCGGCAACAGGCGTTCCAGAGTACGGATCCAGCCTGGCTTCGCGCCCGCAGCCGCCGTCTCTTTTTCCAGCATCAGGGCGACATCGTCCAGTAGGGCATCGCGGACAATCTCACATACCGCCTGCTGTTGCTGTGCCTCCGTCAGGCTCGCCAGCGCATCCGTATCGACACATAACAGCCCGCGTTGATAATCGGTAAAAATGGCCGCCAGAGCCCACTCGCGCCCGTCCTGTTCATGTCCTTCCAGAACCACCACGGGCGGTGTTTTATCACCAGAAAGGCATAGGCGAAAAATGCTTTCGACAAGGGTTACCGGATACCCGGCGGTATCATCGTTGATGGCTTTGCGGACCCAAGAATAGCGCGCGGCTGCCGGCTGCTGGTTACCGCACAAAAAATGCCAGATTGCCTCACTGGCAACATACTCCGGTGGCCCTTTGCGGTTGCCAGCAGGCATGACCTCAGACAGTAACTGAAACTGAAACAGCGGCGAAGCGGGATGCAGCGCCGACTGCAGCAGACGGTAGTCAGTTGGCGAGGCACAAAGCAGTCTGGATACTAGGCTTCGGGTTACACCCTCTCCTGGCCTGGAGTTAATCAGCTGACTGTAATGCTGGCTCAGCCGGGGCAACAGAGAGAGCAGCAGCAGATCGCGTTCCCCGGAGGTTAAATCAAAGGCTCCGATTAAAAAACGCAACCTCCTGTTGAGCACTTCCTCCGTATCAGGTAAGTACATCCCCGGCAATCCCAGCCAGTAGGGGCTGCCCTCGGGCATTGCAAGGCGACGGGTTATCTCATCCTGCGGCAGAAAATAGATCTCCATGCCAGGGGGCGGCTCTCCCATTCGCTGCAGATAATCCTGCTGAAAAAGCAGGTCTGTTCGTTCTAGGCAGCGATAAAAATCATCTTCGTCACCGCCCTCTCTGTTTGCTGAAAAAACAGCTTGCTGCGGAGATAATGTCATAGGTTATCCTGTCAGTTGAGGAAGCGGCCAGATAAGGGATAGGGGCTGTTCAAGCCAGGGGAGCGATATCAGGGTCAGCGGCCAGGGTAAATCGCCCAGCAGATAATCAAAAGGCTCAGGCTGCACCCTAATCTGCGGCGGCAGCGTTTCAGGAACGATCTCACCGGAACGCTGAAGAAACAGCGCTCTGATATCGTTAGCGCCTAACTTTTGCCCACCCGGCAACTGCTGACTGACCGCCGTCAGCCAGTCGTCGATCATCTGACGTTGAGAGGCCGTCAGGGATAACCGCGTCGGCAGGGTCGTATCGGCAGGGACGCCGCATAGCAGACAGTTTACCGACAGTCGTTCAGCAGCCGGTGGCGTTTCAGCCTCTGCCCAGACAAGCCAGTCAAGACTCAGCGCCGCCAGTTCACGGGCGCTGTCGCAGGCAAATTTCCCGTCCTGACAGAATTCCAGCAGGGAGAATAGCTGTGGCAGTAGCGGCCAGAGGATCACAATACCGGCATTGCTAAGCGGATAAGCGAGCGGTGACGGCTCCTCGGTATCTTGTAAGTGTTGCCGATCGAATCGTTGTAAAAGCGGCCTGAAACGGGCATCTATCTCCAGGGCGGTGGATCTGCCTGCATTCCGACTTAAGGTATCCCGTACCACCTTCTTCTGCCATAGCGGTAATAGCCAGTGACAGGCAGCTTCATGCTGCTGGCCTGACTGCACATACAGCATCAGTTGAACAACCAGCTCAGGGAAAATCTCCCCGTTGGCAATCGCCTCTGCCCAGTTATTTATCTGCCAGGACGTCGGATGATGACTCGTCAGGAACCGCAGACCCTGAGCGTTATTCAGCAGATAGCCAGTTGCCGCCAGTGCCAGGCGGCCGGGAGTGGCCCGGCGGTAAAACTGCGCCGGGATTTGTAAGCGGTCTATTACGGCCAGCCATTGCCTGAGCAACAGCATTTGCTGTTGTTTACTCCGGTGCGCCAGAACGGATTGCGGCCCCGCCGGTTGCAGGCAGCTAATGGCCTGGGAGAATAGCTCCGGTTCCTCAGACTGTGAAAATACACTTGCCGGATGGCTCTCAGACCGCAGTCCTTCCGGCTGAAGAGGGATGTTTTTACTTTCCTGCAAAAGAGAGTATGCAAAAGCCTGAGCCAGCCGGTGGTTGAATTGGATTTCAAACTTGGTTGCCGGTATTATCCCCAAATCAAGCACCATCTCACGAATGCTGAGCCGTTCAGGAAAATTTACATCCTGTAAAGTTTTATCAAAAACATCTTTCAAATTACCCGCACTTAACAAGGGTGAATGTAACAGACGTTGACCAGTTAAGCGAAAATTTGTTTTCACCTGACAACAGGAAATATTGATATAAATAGCGTTCTCACTGATTATATAATCTTGGTTCGTCATTAAAAAATACCTTATTGGGTAAATTATGACCCACTTTTTTCCTGCCTGGTAAAAATTAACACAATGAATAAAACGATTCACCAGGTCCGGCGTACCATTCTGACCACTGCATAATGCCCGACCAACCGGGATTGTTCATCAAGCGTCAGCACTTTGCCTGTTCTCGCATCACCCATGGCCTCACGTCTGACATTCGCCATATCCGATAAATCGGCAAAATGCTTTTGCAAGGAAATACTGCCAGCCTTAAAGCAGCTTTTAGTATATAAGCCGAGGGCAGGCTGACCGAAGTCAGTTTTTTTATGACCTGCGTTGTGCTGGTTACAGTGTTTTTTTTATATTGCAGGTTACATTTTTTCGCTTTACGTGCGTATTTTTACCTTTACTGTCAGCCATACTGATTCTTCCAATTGAATTAACTCTTTTAAACGCTGAAAAAAATGAAATCATAGCATTATGACTTCATAATAAATGCCAGAACATAATAAGGTACAGTAATATCAACACTGTGCTTATGAGTATCCTGAGTGGCTGAGGCAGTATGTGTGTGCGCCCCCCCGCCTCCTGCCGATGTGGTTGTAGCACTGCCAGAATATCCGCCATCTGTATGGCAATCAAAAGCAATATGTGTGCCTCCGGTACTTGAAGTACCCGATACGCTGTGGGAATGAGATGGCATCTCAGCGGTGGTTAACGAATGTCCGTCTACCTTCACCTTTATACTGGGTGTAACATCAGTTGTTTGAACAGAAACTATTTTAGATGTCTTGTCGCCGGACAGCGTAACGCTATTTTTAGTATTTATATCTGCCACCTTGCCGCCTAAAATAAACCTGTCAAGCAAGTTTGGCGTTTCATTGGTTCCGTCACACAATGCCCAGCCATCCGGGACTTTACTCCCTGAAAACATACTGATTAATCCTTTTGGGATGAGTTGCCGGGTGCTGTTATAGGTAAAATGTAGGTTCATCACGGAAATCGGCGTTCCAACGGTGTCTTTGGTCACGTCAGCAACATAATTCACTGACAGCATCAGCGGGCTGATGACTAAGGTACAATTGCTGTAATCGGATGCGCTGACATCAAGAGAAAAATGGATATAAAATGAATAAATAGATTTTTCCATCCTCACGTACTCAAATGGTTTATAGTCACTGCCCTTACCTATATTTTTTGCAGCGATGATACTGACAGTCGTATCGCTCTTATTTCCTGCTGAATCTATTTTAACCGCCTTAACGTTGTATGTAGTTGAAGTCCCCGTTTTGGTGGCTGTAGACTCAGTAGGACCAATGCTACTGTCCAGGGCCAACAGTGCAATTCTGTTATGCATATCTGAACTTCCAATATACTCATTTTCTATAATGACTGGGTTATTTGACGCCGCTGGGGATAAATCAAAACTGCGGTTGTAAACTTGAGTAAGATCCCACTGTAACCGCCCCTGACTGTCTTTCTTCAGCCCCCAGCCCGTTTCCGAATCTCCCACGGCTTGACGACCGATATTCGCCATATCAATCAAATCACCAAAGTCAGTCTGCAGGGGAATACAGCCCGCTTTAAAGCGCGCTTTCAGTGCATCTGCCGTTGGCAGTGTGCTTACTGTCAAAACTTCCCCCGTTGCTGTTTTATTCTTCGCCTGCGTCTGATTTTCTTTCGCCTGCGCGGAAACGGGTTTCTTCGTTTTAGCGGTGCTGGCGGTCGCTTTAGTTTTTCCCGTGGTGGTTTTTTTATCTTTGCTGTCAGCCATCTTTGTTTCTCCGGATATTATTAACGTTCATCAGGCAGGGTCAGATATCCTGCGGTACGTAAAACAGTTCTTCACTGAGAATGACATCGGTATGCCATTCGCTGCCGTCGCTGCCCACAACCTCCGTGCGCTGGGCGTCGGTGGCCACGCGCATCAGACCGACGCCCAACTGGGCCACGGGCAGGTGGCCCAGCGTCAGCATCTGCATAATAGCAAAGGCATCATCGCCCAGCGGGCTGCCGTTGTTCTGCCAGCGCTTATAGGTGGCAGCAAAGTTCCTGAACTGTGAGTCACTCAGCCAGTGGTTAATCAGCGATACGTGTGCGGGAAACTCCGCCATAATGGTTTGCTGAAGCCACTGGATCAGCTGCGCGGCATCGATATCACCGCTTTCGATCAGGCTGCGGTTATGGACGATGCTGACCACGAAAGAGAAGCGATCGGCAGTGGCATAGTCAGCGACGCTGAAGTTCCACTGGTAGCGCCACTCCTCTCCCGCTGCGGGAAAATCGGGCTGATCGCTGCCGGTTTTCTCAACCATAATGGTACCGGTGACCGTATCCAGCGAAACAATCGTTGCCTCAAGCTGCCAGTCATCCGGAGTGGTAATGTTGTTGCGGTTCGTTACCCCATCCGGCATGTTCAGTTGAAGGCCGGCGGGGCGAATAATAATTTTGTCACCCACTGAAACCATGGTGGGATAAGGGCTTTGATCGTTACTGGCCAGTAAGCACTGACTGCTGTTGTCCGGTTGCGTATCAGCGTAGTTCAGTCGGTAGTCCATATCCTGCAGCCAGACGTTGCTGTTTCGCCACTGCAGCTTCTTGCTCTGCCAGGCCGTCTGCAGGCGGGTTAGATCGTTCTGCAGTTGCTGGCTGTTGTCCGTACTCAGAGTAAAGGTGTCACCGCTGGTTTCGACGATCAGCAGTGGGCCCACAGACAGAGCGCTATCTCCTTCGGTGGCAACCAGTTCAATCAACTGGCCTCTGACCAGTTTGCCCGCACTGGCTTTCTGAGTGACGGTAACTTTCGTTTCCGCAACTGTAAAGTTGTCCGGTGTCTGCGCGGTGCTGAAGGTGTTGTCCGGCATCAGCGGCAGTAACTGGCGATGCTCAACCAGATAGAACGGCAATTTGCCTAGGTCAGGGTTGTCGGCAAAACATTCGCTGTTCAGACCAATACGTGCCGCAATACGCTTTTGCAGGGCGGATACCTGGTCGATGCGGATATTTATGCGGTCATAGCCCAGCGACGGCTGTTGGGCCAGATAGGCACGCTGGGTGGCCAGAAAATCCGCGAGGTCAAGCGTCAGCGGCCGGTCAGCACGGCTTGTACCAAAATATCCCAGCAGGTACTGCACAAAATCCAGTTCCCGCGAGAAATTCAGTGAATTCAGCGTGCCGTCTGTCGCAAAAATGGCCGCGTCCTGCTGCTGAAAGGCAGTCAGTCCATCGGCATAGAGCTGATGCACCTGCTGACTGATGGAACCGGTAGCATAAGGCCAGAGGGTGCCCCGGATGATGTTGTTTTGCTCTCTGCCGCTGAACGCCAGCAGCTGTGGCAGAGCGGTCAGTTCTGCACCGCCATCGGCCAGTTGCTGGTCGGCGGTCAGCAGAAACTGATGCAGTTTCCGCACGCCGTTATCAATCACCTCATCAGGTGACTGCAGCTGGTAACATTCTGGCAGGCGGGTAGCGACCGGCGTATATGCGGACAAATCGCGCAGTTTTCCTGCCGGCATCACCACCGGCTGAGTCTGGATTAATGCCTCAGAGGAAAGGCAGGCGGCCATTCCATCGCGGCTCGGTCGCTGATAAATTCCGCCTTTAGCAATCAGTATTAACGGGCTGTCTGCCGACGCCAGCACAGTCAGCGGGTCATCACCCCACAGTCTGGGATAATAGCCGGAGTCTACCTGCCACGACCATGCGTCCCCCGCCACGGCCTTCATCTGTGCAGGCAGCGTGCCCGCAGTAAACCCACTGATATTCTCCACGCCGGCGATCGCCAGCAGACGATTGAACAATTGGCTGAGATTAAGCGTGATGCCGTCTGCAGAGATCAGCGGAGCCTGGTCAGGCTGCCAACCATGCTGCAGATACGGTCCGGTAAAGATTTCTTCACTACTGAAGCCCGCGTTGCGCATCTCTTCTGTGGTTTGTCGCGTGCCCGCGGGCAGCAGCAGGGCTTCAGTCGTCTGATAAATCTCCGCCACTACCCGGTTAAGATCGCTGACGTCGCTACTCAGCCCAATGGTCAGTTGTGGACTGAAGGTGACCGGCTGCAGCCAGGTCACACGGGAAAAAGCTTCTCCCAGATTGCGATGGCTGGTGAGAAAATTAGCCAGATATTGGTCCACCTCCGCCCTGTCTACCGCTGACAAGGCCTGAGTAAAGCGGCTGGGTAAAACAGACAGCCAGTTGTTACCGCGAAAAACGATCTGTTTTGCACCGGTCGTCTCTTCCGGCTGAGTGAAGGTGTAATGCCTTTTTTCCGGGTCATACCACCAGTTAAAGCGGCTGGCTTCAGGCTCTCTGCTAAGACAGGCGTCACGCAGCAGAAAATCCGCTTGCTCGGCGGCCAGTGGGATATCGCTGCTGTGCAGATCGCGCAGTGCGCGGCGGTAATCCTCCGCCGTAATGGTATTGCAGGTGAGTACGTTTTGTGGCCCAAATTCGGCAGGAAACAGGGAGTCTTCCGCTTCGCGGGTCAGCAGGTCGTTCAGCGACAGAGAGGTCCGGTAGCTGAGATCGGAACAGTTCCACGTCACGGCCTGCAGCAGGGTCATCCCGGGGTCATGGTCATCGGTGTCGGTCCAGATATCGCCGCTCAGCGTGGCAATAGCATCTGCCACCTGCTGCCAGAGTGCATCAAACGTGATAGCGTCTTTTACCTGCAAAAACAGCGCATTTTCTTTTGACATAGCGTTCTCCATTCAGGTTAATCGCTGTCTGGCAAGGGGATCAGAATAAGCACTTCATTTTCACCTGCGGTGACGGTTTGTTGCACGGCATTACCGCCCTCTCGCGTCAGCGTCAGGGAAACCACACGCTCTACCAGCGGGGATTTCTGAAGCGTGGCCAGTAACTGGTAATAATCCACCCGGTTCCCGGGCGTCACCGCCGTCAGCTGGTCCTCACCCCATGGCATATACTGCTGCTGTAACCAGCCGGTCAGCTGAGCATAACCATAGTCAGGGCCCACACCGCTGATAAAAATCGCCCGGTAACGGGCCGTCACGTCTGTATAGGTCGGATTGACCAGTTCCGGGCTTGCCCAGAGGTCGGTATACTGCTTCAGCCACTCACTCATAGCAGTCAGACGTCCTGCACTTAATGTTGGGCGCAGCACATCATCATTATCGCGGTAGCCGCTGTTGGGGATCGCCAGCAGGGTCTGCACTTCCAGCGCAGGAATATGATTAAGTTTTTCTACGTCAGGAAACTGGACATCAAAGAGCTGAGGGTAATTATCCATCAGCATGCTGCGCATATTGCCCCAGCTGATTGCCCGCTTGCGGTGTGCAATCCGGGTGGCCGCCCGCTGCATCAGCGCCTGTTCCGTTTCACGCGCCCGGCCGCCCGTGGAGGACAGCGGCTGGCTGACCAAGCTGATGGCCGCCACCGGGATAACCAGCTGGCTGATACTGTTGGCCGCCAGTCCCTGACTGAAATGGCTGTCGTCCACGTTGCTGTCGTCGCTGAGCGTGGCGGTCACAGCGCCAGGCACCAACGCCTTCAGCTTTGGAAGGCCGTCAGCAACATAGGGCTGGCCCCCGGTCGGGGTGGCTTTTATCCAGTAAACCTCTTCAGATAGCTGCGTAAGATCACAACCGGTAACCGCATCTTCCGGCAGCAGCACGCGCCAGAGGCCGCTGGCAGAGAGTCTGTCAGTTCCATCCTGTAGTCCGGCCTCCACGGCCACCCAGGTTCCCTGTTTATTCCAGGCGAACCAGCTGAGATCCACCGGTGAAGGCGCGTCCAGCGACCAGTAAAGCGACAGGGTGTCTCCGGGATTAACCCCGCTGAAACCCAGATACAGTGCCTCGCGGGTGGTGTCGGCCCGTAAACGGGAAAAGGCATTTACCAGCGTGCCGGCGGAAAAGGCAGACTGAAAACGGGTGTCAATGCGGCTGACCTGCGGGATCCAGGGCACATTTTTACCGGTCGGTGCCTGCTGCCAGGCCTGCTGAAGAAAATCCGGACTACCAAGTTCCACCCTGATGTTGTATCCGCTAGCGGCGTCAGGATCTGTCGGCAACGTGATGTAAAGGGGTTCACCCTGCGGAATGCCCGTTCCGGAGAACAGCGGCTGTGCATCGCCCTGCGCCTCTGACCCGCTGTCAGTGAGCAGGTAAATCTGCGCGTTAAAAACACTGTTATCTGCCGGTACCTGAGGATAATCCGCATACCACTGAGCAAAGCTTTGTTGAGGCAGATCACGCCATTGTGGCCGGATGGTCAGTGTCCCCCCAGTTTGTGAAAATGCTAGGGGCAGGATCAGTTCAAAGGTATTTCCGGACCGGGGCGTCACGCCGAACGGATAGCTGAAGCTGGTGAGATGACCCTGTCCGTCCTGCGCTCGGTAACGGATATCCTGACAGTTAATAAGCGTAGCGGTAAACGACTCAGGAGGTGAAAACTGTTGTGCCAGCGGGAGCTGCACCATCAGCTGCGTTTTTTTCCACGCCTGCGGCCAATCCTTTCTCGCGTTCTGCCGGGTGTCAGATGAGAGGAAATAACTCGCCGGACCGTCAGATGAGCGGGTGTTTTGCAGCATAAGTGCGTCGGCATTACCGGCCAGTGACAGCCGCATCCCGCTACTTTCTCCGGCAGTCATCGTGGTCTCCACCAGCAGGTCGCCCTGCAGGCTGGCCAGCGGCAGATCGAGCAATACCGTCTGCTGCAGCACAGTTTCATTATCGGTGGCACTGAACAGCCTGATCCCGTCATCAGGCAGGCTGACGTTATTCTCTTCATCCACTACAGTACAGAGCAGCCAGTCACCGTCCGGACTGGCGGGGTCCTTCAACCGGGTCCAGCACAGCTGGCTGAGCAACTGCCCACTGATGAGCAGATTATCATCCGTCAGATAGGTAAGATTGTTGCCCGCATCGTCCTGCCCTCCATTCAGCGCCGTTCCGGCCGGCAAAAGATACTGTGCCATGTTTCGCGCCAGGGTAAAGCTGACTACCACGCTGTCCGGCAGGGGGGGGGGGCGCGTAAACCCCAGTAAATCATGGTAGTAAAGGGTGCGGTGCCGGGCTGGCAGGGTGTTCAGTAACTTCGCAGGCGTTTCCAGCAGTTGCAGCAGCGCCAGTAAAAAAGCCTGCTGCACCGGCAGTGATTTTTCCGCCAGTGCGCCTTCCTGATAAATTGCCGCCAACTGTCCCGCCGTGCGCTCAGCCAGCCAGAACTTATCCCAACTGGCGTCTTCATTACTGGCAAAAGGAATAAGGGCTGCATACTGTGCGATATTTTGCAGCCGTTGCTCAGGCGTCCGCTGTTCCAGCAGAAAATCACTTTCTGCAGTATCGCTGGTCAGCTTACTTTTCAGTGTTTCCAGGTCTGACATCATATTCTTTACCCAATGACGGATGATGGAGCAGACACACTCTGCTGAGACAAAGTGCGCGGGATCCAGATTGCGGAATGCATGTTATCCCGCCGTGACAAAAGACTGGCTGTGCGTAAAGGTCCCGGTACCAGAAGCGGGTACCGGCACGTCAGGATTGCCGTTGGCCGGATTAACGGCGGGTGAGTCCGCCATGAACAGGGCGGTGAAGCTGCTGCCCTCGACGATGACCGGCGTCTGCGCGGTGGCGAAAAGGGCCTGCTGGTCTGCGGCCAGATTGCTGATGGTAATCGTGCCTTTTCCCGGCGTGGTGTAAACACCCTTAATGTAGGTTGCAGCTACGGATACCTTTTTTTCATCGCCCACAATGCAAATTTGTTTATCACCGATGCTGGCCTCTCCGCTGCCGCTGATTTGCCGTGCGCCAGTTGGCGTGACGGTACATTCGCCAAACTGAATGGAAAACTGCATCAGGTCACTGTCGACAATCACTCTGTTACTCATAACAACCTCAGCGTCTGGCCTGCATTGAGATCCAGCGTCCCGTCAATCACCTCGGTAATGTCGCTCCCTGAGAAATAAACGGTGATGCTCACCCGCAAACGACCGGCTTCGTTTTGTGCCGGCTGAATAACCACCTCTTTCAGCACAACCCGTGGCTCATAACGCAATATCGTTTCATCAATCCGGGTCTGTATCTTCGCCAGCAGCTCGTCCGTAATATTCTCAAACAGAAAATCGTTCATGCCGGCTCCCCAGCTTTCACGCATGATGCGCTCACCGGTCTGGGTCAGAAACAGCACCTGCAGACTCTGCAGTACGGCGTCAGTCCCCTCTGCCATCATCACGCCGGTCTCAGGAGAGAACTGCGGCGGAAAGGCCCAGCACCGCCCCAGCATGTTTATCAACGTATCGTCACTCATAGGTGCTCCGGTTCAGGTTATTTTTTTCATGCTGATACTGTTGCTGGTTATCGCCACTTGGTTGTCCGCACTGAGCGACAGGGTATCGCTAGCCTGATAACTGACTGATTTGGCGCTGAAGTTCATGACTTCCGGGGTGTTCAACTGAATGTCATGATCCGCCGTCAGGGAGAAAGTGGTTTGACCCGCAGACAACGTGAGAGTTTTCTCTGCCGTGTTCATCATCAACTGGCCGGTGTAATCATCCTTACTGACGACCAGCCCCTTGAGATTATTTTTTCCGTCAGGTGAAAAAGGTGCGCTATTTTTAGGGTTATGCAGCGAATCCAGAATAACCGGATAACGCGGGTCGCTCTCAATAAAACCCACAACCACTTCATCGCCAGGTTCAGGGTAAAAGCAGAATCCGCTGTCTTTGCTAGCCCAAGGTTTCCCTTGGCGGGCAAAGAGATATTCGCCCGGCAGATTCAGGGCCGGCAGAGTGATCGGTATCCGATCCAGATTCTGCGGATCGGCGGCAAAATCGGCTACTGTTGCAATGTGCAGTGACTGCACGCTAGGTACCGGCTCAGGAAGAAGGCTTCCCGACATACCGACCAGCAGCTCGGTCTGCCAGCCTTCCGCCGTGGTAAAGTGCTGGTTAACGCCGGTGACAACAGCGGTACCCTCCAGCCCCGAACCAAACTTTTCCAGCTTAACGCTTTCACCGGGCTGAAAATCTCGCGTGCCTTCCAGCACCAGCCTTCCCTGCACTGCCGTCAGCTGCTGATGGTTCATCCAGGCCTGAGAATAGGTGCTCAGCATGGTTTCCGGCAGGCAGCTGAACGCCAGCTGATAATCCTGCGATTTCTGTGATGCAAAAGGCGCTGAAGTACTGTCAGGCCTCCAGGGGTGGAAATTTTCCGGCCCCTGTTTCTGTGCGGCGCTGAGCTGCTGCTGCGCAATATCCCATCCCTGCAGGGAAAGGCTGTCAGAGGTAAAACGGTTATCAAAAATTAAATCGATTTCATACAGGCTGTAACCACCACTGTCTGCGTGGCGTTCAAGCCGGTGGGATACCACCGCCGGTTCTGCCAGTGGCGCAATGGTCACGGTGTTACCGGTGACGTCGGGGATCAACCAGCAGTTGCAGGCAAATAACCGGCTGAGCATAAACTGCCAGTTACTGACCCGGAACTGCACCATCTGATCGTGACGGGTGGTAAGTTGCGGAGCGGGCATCCGGCCCAAGGTGGTCCCGGCATCCTGTAAGAGAGCGCTGAATATGGTGCTGTCATCCTGCTGGCGAAATATCCGGCTGCGGGGCAAGAATGTCAACGTCTGCAGGAAATGGCGTGCTTCCAGCCGCAACGACCACTGCTTACCGCGTAAAAAGACGCGCTTACGCACCAGATAACCACTGAACAGCACGGTCTTATCCAGTAAAATTTCCACTGCTGAACCAACAGTAATCTGCCCTGCCACGCTGCCGGACAGCACATCACCGGTCTCATTGTTGTCAGCGGGTACCTGTAAATCCAGATGGGCGGAGGGGATCGCATTAATCTGTTGCAGGACCCTCAGCCGGATGACCGCCAGAGAACATGCTTGCCCGGCGATTTTAAGCACGATATTATTCATGCACCGTTCCCTTTAATCGCCTGTAATACGCTGCCTGGCTTGAAATCATCTAGATTGTCCAGATCGTTATCCCAGGCCAGCATCAGGCAGTCGACGCTGTCAGCCAGGGTACTGCCGGCGCTGAGCGCCAGTTGAGGCAGTGACGCTAAATCCGGCACGCTGACCAGCGCTTTTGTGGGGGCCAGCTGGCTTTTCTCCGTCTGCTGTATGACGAAACTTTCATCCGCAACCAGGCCAAGATGTACAGAGGCGCGCAGCGGGGTTGCATCGCGATCGAACAACGTATAGTTTACGGACAGCTGACTGGCCCGCCCGGCAAACCAGCCTTTATTTTCCCAGCGCATTTTGCCCCAAGTGATACGTAAAAAATGGGGGGAATCGGTGGTGGCATCCACGGCACAGAGGGATTTCAGCATTGCCAGTTGGGTTTCCACCGGGAGGGTATTTCCCGGCATCTGGCTGTCAAACAACAGATCGAGAACCAGGCCCACCGGTTCTGAGATGACATAGCTGTTACTCTGCGAGGCTTTATTGATACTGTCTTCTGTTCTGTAGCGCGTCTGATAGTCCAGCCGGATGTTCTCCGGGTTATACAACACGCTCATACTGCCCGTCGGTATTTTCCCTTCCCGGTCTTTCCAGGCGCTGATGGTCAGCTTTGCCAGACCCCGCTCCAGCAGACTCACAACTGCCCCCTTTCCAGAAGATGTTCCAGAATTTCCCGTTTCAGTTTTTCCAGCAGCCGCTGTTCATACCATGAATCAGAAGCCGGACAAGCAGTTGCTGACCCTGGTTGCTCATATTCAGTGACCTGAACCTGAACGATCAGTTCGCGGATCTCAATAGTCATAGTTTTGTCCCCAGTATGCGCATATCCTGATAGCGGAGTTCGAGAGAGTTAATCAGTACGTTATTACTGTCGGCATCCAGATCGCCGACCTGCCAGCGAACCGGTAACGCATGACTCAGCGTCCAGGTGGTCACCGGCAGGGCCGACTCATTCAGCAGCAGGATCACCACGTTTGCCCACAGGGTGCTCTCCCTACGCAGCACCCGGTCAAACTGGGTGGTCAGCAGCGACGCATTCATCACTCCCCGCTCCAGCATCAGACTGCCGTGGCTGACCTTCTCTGCCAACCAGAGATTACGGGCGTTTTCCCCCCCTTCCCGCACCTGGCTCACTTCCAGCTCCCGCGACAGGCCGGACACGCGCTGAAAGGCAATATCCAGCGGTGACGGAATAGTGTTGAACAGGAAATTAACCACAAAGCGGTGTGCAACCGCCGGTATATCCGCCATCATCAGCTCCCGTTTTCCACCGTTGCGGTATGAGTCCGCGCATCCAGCGTCAGCTGGATGGCGATAAATTCAGCCGGAGCCAGCAGCGCCAGCTGAACGAGCAGGATCATTTTCCCGGCACGGATATCATCTGCGCTCATGGTGTCATCCAGCCCGATGCTTAAGGTAAATGCCTCTTCTTCCGTGGTGCCATAAAACGCACCTGCCAGCCACTGCTGGCGCAGCCACGTCCAGACCTGCCCCTTTAGCTTCATCCAGGTCTGCGCATTATTCGGTTCGAACAGATAGTGCCGGGCCAGCCTGCTCAGCTGTGCTTCCACACTGTTGGCCAGCAAGCGGGTCTGGATGTAGCGCCAGGGAGAACTCTCATCATTCAGCAGCGTACGGCAACCCCACAGACGAACGCCCCTGCCGGCAAAGCTGCGGATGAGATTGCCGTAAACGCCCTGCTGATTTAGCAGTGACGGTGACAGCAGGATATTTTGGACCGGCTTCAGGGTATTCTTCAGCGCAATATTTGCAGGTGCCTTCCATACGCCGTTCTCTGCAGCGTTGTTCTGTATGACAGCCGCCACGGCTGGCAGAGGCGATAACACTAAAAATGAGGACTTAACGATAACAATCTCATCTCCGTTCCCGTCATCCTCAGTAATGCTCGTTTGCACCCAATAGCTGCTCTGTAACCTGGGCCACCAGGCCGCCGCGTTCTGACTCAGATCGGTTGAAAAAAATCGTTTTGTCAGCGTAATGGCCTGCTCCGGCGCTTCCGGTAACTCTAGCAGGGCAAAGCGCTGTTGTCCCTGAGGGCAAAGCTGAAGCAGCGCCTGCCATCCCTGGTACCAGAGGTCAGCCATAATAAAGTCTGTTACGTCACTCAGATCATTAAAGTCGCTCATCTCCGGCACCAGCAGCAGACCGGAAAGGCGGTTCGCCGCCACGACCTCTAGCAAATCGGTACTCTGCAACGCTGCAATCAGTGCCTGCAACCTGGTGAGATCGCTGTCTGCCGTGGACTGTCCCAGCGAGCAGACATAACAGTAACGACCACCATTGTCGAAAAAATGTCGTAGCCCGAAAGCCAGCGTGCCGCTGCTGCCAAACAGCGAAACAGCCTGCGCCAGAGAGGTGACGCTGACCGGTTGCATAATGGTGACGCTATCTGCTGTCGTCATGCTGTAACCGATGAACAGCGGTGTGGTGACCGCGTCATCCACAGGTACTGAAGTTAACAGGGTTTCATCAAATGAAACACCAGGATTCACCAGAGCCATTGGGGTATCCTTTTTTAAGGGAAAGCGTGCAATCCGGTTACTGCGTCATATCCTGAGTAAACTGCAGGACTATAAATTCAGCCGGTCGCACGGCCGCCATTCCCACCTGAACAATCATTTTTCCCTGATTGATATATTCCTGCGTCATGGTGATATCTTTGCCGATACGCACGAAATAAGCCTCTTCAGCCTTGTTTCCGGCCAGTCCCCCCTGTTGCCACAAGCTGTAGAGGTAGTGTTCGATGGCGGCCTGCACCCGCTTCCAGGTCAGTTGGTTATTAGGTTCAAAGACCATCGGACGCAGGGCCTTTTTGATGTCACGCTCGGCGGCATCAAACAGACGACGGACCGGAATATACCGCCAGTTGTCTTCGTCCTGTTGCGTGCGGGCCCCCCAGACCACCACGCCCCGGCCACTGAAATAGCGGATAACATTCACGCCAGCCTCATTCATGGTGCCCTGCGCATCATCAGTTACCCGGACGCTGACATCATTTATGCCGTTCAGGACCACATTCGCCGGAGCTTTCCAGACGCCCCGCTCACGGTCGACTTTACAGTAAACGCCAGCCATCAGCACGGACGGACTCACGCTCAGGGATGCTGGTATGGCGTCTTGGAGCGCTAAAGTGACCTTAGCGGCCAGGTCAGCATCAACACTTTTTAATTCCGCCAGCGTGGAGGCTGATTTATTGTTGTCGGCATTTTTGTAACCCGTGATGGCCACACTGGCGTCTTCCAGCGTCAGTGAAGAGGATACGTTAAGAGCCGGATAATAGACCGCAATATGGGAGGAGCTGCTCAGACCGGAAGGCACTTTGCCATCCTGGCTGTCGGCCAGCAAAAAGTAGCCTTTAGCCTGCTCCAGCGAAGCCATCAGGGCACCGTAAACGGCAGTCTGGTAGGCCGCTTCCTTTTCGGGCACTGCAAACAGGGTAATCTCACCCGCTTCATCAGCCAGACCGGGCAGGGCTGTCAGTTGAGCTTTTCCCTCGTCGCTGCTGATATCATCCAGCGGGAAGATATAACAGGCACCGCCACCGTTCTGGAAATAGAGCTGCAGGGCGATTGCAGCTGTGGCAAAAGTGACTTCGGTGGACTTGATATCATAAGTATATGGATCCGATGTGGTTGTGGAGGCTATTTCTACGCTGGCTGATTCTGTAGACGTTGCGGAAAATTTCTGACAGAAATCCAGCCAGCTACTGATGCGGGTTATCGCAACGGAAGAACTGCCGTTGAGCGGCAAGAAGCGGCCAACAAACAGGGGGACCGCTGTCGCGCTCTGACTGACAGAAATAGCCGGAGATGCATCTTCTTCAATATAAATTCCGGGTACAGTGGTTACAGTAGGCATAAATATTCCTTCGAACATGAGATGAGTTATTGAGCAATATTTTGACTGAACTGCAGAAGAATAAATTCGGCAGGACGCACGGCAGCGATACCCATTTTGACAATCAATCTTCCCTCATTAATATCCTTCTCATTCATAGTGATATCCTTACCTATTTCAACAAACCAGGCTTCATCCGCTTTATTTCCCGCCAGGGCACCCTGCTGCCATAAACGGTAAAGATAGTTATCTACCGCTACCTTTACCCGCAGCCAAGTGGGCTGGCTGTTAGGTTCAAAAACCAGTTTGTTTAAGGCTTTCTGAATGTCCCGCTCCACCATGCTGAACAGGCGACGTACCGGGATATAGCGCCAGTTATTACTGTCTTCCAGTGTGCGGGCACCCCACACCACGGTACCGACGTCTGGAAAAGTCCGGATCATATTCAGCGCTTTCCCCTGATTGAAGCGCCCCTGCAGGTCATCGCTGATCGGGAACATGGGGGCGCAACCGTCAATTGCTACATTGGCCGGGGCTTTCCAGATTCCACAAGAAAGATCTGTTTTTAAAATGGCGACAGCAGCTACAACACTTGCTGGTACAGCCGAAGATGACCAGTCGACGTTCAGCCAGGGATAATATGCAGCTGCGTAGGGTGTGGACGGATAAATTTGCATGTAATCGTCAGCTGACGTTGAAGGGTTTATTTTATCCTGTGGACCGTCAAACAAACCGAAGATTAAAGTTTTTTTTTGAATGAGGGTGGTAAACTGACTATAGATATTTGCTTTTTCGGCAAGCTCTGATGACAAAACGCCTCCGGCTTCAACCAGAAGAGTAATGTCATCATATTTCAACACTTCCTCAGCAATTTTTTCTCGCTGAACCAAATAACATGGACCGCCGCCATTCATAAACCAGAATTTGATACTGTCATAATAATGAAAGTGACTGTCATCTTTCCCACCAATAGCAGAATAAAACTCTGCCCAATTGTTGTACCGATTTATAGCATCAGTAGGTGAACTATCTGCTGCTCGTTTATTATTAACAAATACAGGAACAGCCGTCGCTGAGTTCGTTACCGAAAAACTCAATGAGCTTAATTCACTTAAATATACACCAGGATAGCTTGTAGTCACAGCCATAATACACCCTCTTTATTTCAAAATTATTTTTGACTTGAATCAGGCAAGAACTGGTACAAAAAAAGTGATTCATAGCATCCAGCCCAAATTGAAGCATGCTACCGCCCCTGACTTACACCAGCAGATAAAAAATAAATACAGTCAGAATTATTTATTGTCAAAAATTATGCAAATAACATCATATTATTGAATCAAGTTAGGGGGCATTCAACAGCTCCCAAGCCATAGAACTGTCACTGAATCTGGCAATTTTAATTTGTCAAAAGCAAAACTAGTCAACTTTTTTAAACCAGCCAGTGAGAATGTTTGGGCCACGCTTTAGCGTCAGGCCGTCTGAATACTCACGCGGTCGGCCATCAACGTGACCTGCTGAACGGCAATTTCATTACTGGTGGCATCAAAGGAAGGCGAGGTCAGCGAGGTGGGGAAAGCATTGCTCACGTTCCAGCTCATCAGTACTTCTGTACCGGCATCATTAGTCAGGCTGATCATGATATCTTTCTTGTCCACTTGATTAAGCTGAACAGAGTTAATCCAATTATAGAGGATATTCTCTCCAGGAAAGACGCCTTTACTCAGCGTGATCGTGGTTGATTGTCGCTGTCCGGGCATTTTAAACCAGCTCCCCGTGCCGTCCCGGTATTCAATGGTGTCATAATTAATATCCAGCCCGGAAGCACTGGAAAAAGGGACCTGATCATCACCCAATGTAACAATAAAACGGTAGGTAGGAATTGGATACTGTACGGAAATTTCATCAGCAGTAACGGCCATGGTGTATTCCTTATCAGTGAGTTAATAATATTGACTACAAATAGTGACGTTAAATTCTTTCCGATTGGAATAATCAGAAAAAAAGATGATTCTGATACGTGTATTAAAGCTATCTCATTCTCCACAGGGGCCATAAACCTTCTGCTAAGCCTCAAGAAATAAGGCCTTTTCTGCTTCCCGGCGCACAATCAGGCCGCTCACTTTTCTGCCGCCTGCATTAACCCAGTTCATGAACTCCATAGCCGCTCCTAAATAATCCCCGGTGTTGAGCTTTTTAAGTAACGTGGAGGTGCGCAGGTTTCCAGAACCAAGATTAAACGTAAAGGAGACCAGCGCATCAAACTGCTGCTGAGTGAGCGGGACGGTGACAAATCTGTTCACGGCAAGTTCAGATTTTTGAACGTCTCCCCGCAGAAAATCACCGGCTTGTTCCAGTGTAATAACATCACCTGTCTGAACACCGTCTGTATGCCCGTAGCCAATGGTCCAGACATGGGCGGAACATTGATAGGCTTCAAGACGCAATCCCTCAAAATGCTTTATCAGCTCAAGGCCTTTTTCACTCGCGTTCATATTCAGCCCGTTATTGAGCCAGGTATGATTTTCAGCAGGGACTATTGAAATGAAAATCAAAAATAGCCACATGCCGTATCGATTACTGGAATTTACTGGAACGCTTAATTTCTAAACTAAAGATAAATTAAAATAAACATCGCGTTTAAAAGAAATGTATTAAAGTGAAAAAAACAACAGTAAAAACATATGCTTATATTTTCTTAACAATTAGTCTTTTATATTGAAATATTTTGATTATTATTAATTTTTAACTAAAAAACTTTTTTTAAAGCGAATGATTCAGGATAAAATCCTAAAAAAACCACACCAAGTATATAAATGATCTTATTTGGAATAAATCCATTCTTGACTTGGTTTCCAGGGATGATGAATTTTAATCAATACTGATTTTTAGAAAGCTTACGCTCTGTTTGTAACCAACTGTATTTTATGTCTATTTATATAATATGAAGGTATTTGTGCTACTTTTTTGAAGTAGATAAAAAGGCACAGTTCCAACCTTCTTTAAGTCACTGCCATGGTCCGCCTCTGCATAATGGATCCGCAACTTCATGAGCCAACTCTTAACCAGAGATAGCTCACAGGATAAAATCCGTTTCAGCCCGTATGATTTCCTGGCACTGCTAACGACGCGGCAACCACTATCAGCAGTTGGATTGCTACGACAGAAAAAACGAGCATGTAGCTGAAAAGGTCCTCCTTAAACAGCATATGGCTTAACAGATAGAGGGGCTGGTCATTCCCCGGAAGCCACTACCTTATCTCTCCCAGATCATCGATCAGTGTTCGCTTTTGGTCACAGGCTGGTTGATGCCCTAAGGATGACGGAGTAACAGGTCTGCGATGCATTACAAATGAGGTTGTGGCGGCAAACGGCTGGAAAACGTTATGGTTCACACTATCAGGGGCGGACAATATTTTCTGGCGGATTATCAGAGTACTACAGCGTCATAACCAGCGTGGTGGCATGAGCGCCAGAGGCTGTTACTACGATATAACGCCTGCACAGACAGGTTTTTTCACTCGCTGGTGCTGGATGTATCTCCAGGGAGCACGTCACCAGCCAGTAAATAATGCGGGCACGATTGCAAAAATCTGGAGGTGATAAACTTATCGTCACCTTTTGCTGACGGAGCAGCACATGAACCCATTCAAATGCTGGCATTTTCAGCGTGACGTTATCCTGTGGGCGGTACGCTGGTACTGCAAATACGGTATCAGCTATCGTGAGCTGCAGGAGATGCTGGCCGAACGCGACGTCAGTGTCGATCACTCCACGATTTACCGCTGGGTTCAGCGCTATGCACCTGAAATTGAAAAACGACTGCGCTGGTACTGGCGTAATCCTTCCGATCTGAACCCATGGCACATTGACGAAACGTACGTGAAGATGAATGGCCGGTGGGCTTATCTGTATCATGCTGTCGACAACAGGGGGCGCACCGTCGATTTTTATCTCTCCCCACGTCGTAACTGCAAAGCTGCATACCGGTTCTTGGGGAAAATCCTCAACAACGTGAAGAAGTGGCAGATCCCACGATTCATTTAACACGGATAAGGCACCCACCTATGGTCGTGCGCTTGTCCTGCTCAAACGCGAAGGCCGATGCCCGCCAGACGTGGAGCACCGGCAGATTAAGGGCACTGTTGCAAAAATCTGGAGATGATAAACTCATCGTCACCTTCTGCTGACGGAGCAGCACATGAACCCATTCAAAGGCCGCCATTTTCAGCGTGACATCATCCTCTGGGCTGTGCGCTGG
>Ga0153999_1000199_pt1 | contig 30089 bp, 21 predicted proteins | sample TSNC083MetaG_FD_104675 | JGI IMG/M metagenome (GOLD analysis project Ga0153999, IMG submission 104675) | Attine ant fungus gardens microbial communities from North Carolina, USA - TSNC083 MetaG | ecosystem: Host-associated > Fungi > Mycelium > Unclassified | place: USA: North Carolina, Lumber... | reverse complement strand
TTTAAGAGCAGCGGAAGCATTCTTTAAAACCGCTTCTTTTTGATTCTTCTCCTTTAAATCAAGAGAATACTGCCCGCATTTTTTGATAAATCCTAAGATATCTTCTCTTTTTCTGTCAAATTTATCTTTCTTAGTTTCGATACTGCTCTGCAATAATAAATCATCTGTATCGGTCTTCTTAAGCGAAAGGATTTCCTCCTCGCAGGCGGTAATTTTTAATGAACAAGCTTCCCATTTCCCCGTGATTGTCTTGATTTCTTCCTGAAGGGTATGTGCTTCCTGCCTGGTAAACGAGAAATTTTCGATTCTAAAAATATCCGCTGTCATGTGCCCTAATGATTCCTGTGCACTTGCCATAACGGCCATATTCTTATTGATTTTTAATGTTATTTCATCACATATTTCTTTTAAATAATTTTTGTTCAGCACTCTGTCATCAAAGGGAATCAGGAAATTCATATCGTCCATGGCATAAACCTGATTTTGTCCTTTGACAGCAAACACTTTCTCCAGTTTCTCTCTTTCAATAAGAGGAATGACCGGAGACAGCATTCCGTTAAATTCCGTCTCTTTGATAATTTCAAAATCTTTTCGCGATACAATCAGGGCATATGGCAGAAACGGATTATTTCTAACCATTCGAAGCTTTGCCTTTTTATTGTCCGGGAGATTTCTCAGCCAGTCATGTCCGAATTCCACAAAGATATTTTTGTCGTCAAAGATTTGCTTTAACTCCTCTGATAGCTCAAATGTTTTTCCTGATTCATACTGTTTCAGCCGTTTTTTATGGATGGAATTTTCCAGATTTAAATCGTTGATTAGTTTTTGATACTTTTCTTTTTCTGCCTGCAGCGAAATCAATGATTTTTCTTTGTCAAATACCCATTCTTCGCTTAATTGATGGGAGCGGAGGATTTTTGTAATCCCTTGTTTTTCCTCCTGGAATAACCGGTATGCTGACTCTTTTTTATTTTTTTCAATTGCCAGCGCGGGGAATTCGTCTCTTAACGCCTGGCATTCCTTTTCTAAGCGCAGAAGCTCATTTTTGCTTGCAAGCCTTTTTTCTCTGATTGCTTGCAAGCTTTGCCGGATATCCGCTTCTTCCTGATTCATTTCATTTTCCAGGGTATCCAGAGTATCCTTACCGTACTCGCCGGTATCCATATCCTTAACCGGTTTAAAATCAGGGTATGCCGCTTTAAGCGCTGCCTCGGATTCATCAAAGGCGCTGATACGGCCTCTGATACGAATCAACTGTTCGCTCAATGATGAGATTTCCTGATTTGCTTTTGCAAATGCATTCTGATATGCCGCTAATTTGCTTTTTGTATCTGACAACTGCATTTTTTCATCATTAAGCGCTGCCTCCAGATGAAGTATCCTGTCCTTATATTTTACCTTGAGCGCATAGCGAATATCATCGGCAATATATTTTACGTCCTCCTGCTGCAGCGTCTCCTTTTCCAATTCGGATTCAAGCTTTGCGATTCTGGCATTCAGACCGATTAATTCATCTTTTAATTTCGTACATAGCAACAGCCTTTCCCGATATTGCAGCTCGCCTAATTCCGTTTTTGCGCCTTCTATTTGCTCCAAAAGCCGGGAATCTTTTTCTCGTAGCTTACGCAAATCATCTTCGATTACATAATATTCATGAGACAGCTTTTGATAAGTCAGTTCCTTTAACGAACCCTCTGTCTGCCTGATGCGATCCATAATTTCATCTTTTTCTAAGGTGAGTTTTTTTAGGCGATCCAGAGTATACCGATAGGCATTTCCCAAATCCGCTTCATTTTGCTCTGATTTTGTGAGTAAGTCTCGATGTTCTTTAAGACTTGATAGGAGCAGTGCCGATTTTCTTCTGAAATCTTCAAATATTTCACGTTCTGCAAGCATATCTTCATTTTTCACAAGCTGCCCGGCATGATTTTTAATCAGCTCTCTGATATTCTCCACAAGATCCCCGGATTTATTTAATTGTTCCTCGATGGTCGGAATAAACCATTTTTTAATCAGGGCTTTGTTGGTTTTGCAGTCGTTAAAAAAAGAATTCAGTCCGGCTTCCGACTCGTTAATTTTAACCATTAAGTTCTTCCATTCGGAGGGATTGATTTTATATTCGGCAAGCCTTCTTTCATACTCTTTTTTGTCATCTGCCGTATTCCAGCGAAAGACCCATACGTCATTTCCTTCTTTTTCCGCATCTGAGAGATTTCTTACTACCCTGTCAAAATCAATCAGCTTTACAATGCCTTTTTCCTCATTGGTAAGTTCAATGTTTTTAATATCATAATTGCTTCCCCGCTCATATTCGGAAATAAATGTCACAACCTTGATATTGGTCTCGTCTTCCAGACTTTTCCCGATGATTCTCTTGATTCCAATTCCGGTCAGCACTCTTGTCGACCGGTCGTCTAAAATCCATTCAATCATAAAATAGGCCGGCGCCTTGGCATTCATAAAGTAGCTTTTAAAGATTCGGTCCTTGAGCTTTTGCTTTGGAATGATGGGCTGCATCATCATTTGGACAAGTACGGTTTTACCCCCTCCGTTCTGAAGATTTAACAGGGTGTCTTCGCCATTATAAAAGTCCAGGGTCTGGTCATAAATATGTCGGTTTTCATTGTATGTGAAATTTACAAATCGTACTTTTGCTATCTTTGGCACTTTACACTACTCCTACTCGTTTAACAATTTTTCTATCATTTCCAGCCGGTCCAGCTGCAAAAAATGATAGGTCATCAGGTATGTCATTTTATTGGTGGGTCTGATATCCTCCTCTAGCGCATCGTAAATCAATAAATCATGCTTTGCTAAAAAGCTGCAGACACTGCGGATGTAGCCGTATTTGGTTTTTCGCCTGCCCGCTTCATCAATCTGGAGCGCGCTCCAATGCTCAAACATCGCCGTGATATTGAAGCGGGCTTCCTCCTGCTCACGTTCGATGTTCTTCTTGCCGTTTGCAAAATTAAGCCTTTCGGTAACAATTTCTTCAAGCTCCCCCAGTCTGATAAAATCCCTGGACTTTACAAAATTTCCTCTGCCGCTGTAAAACACCGTAATCAAGATGGTTATAATATACTGGGATAAGTAGAAATCAATCTTCCTGGCATCATAACTGATAACCTTTTGTAACTCCATATCCTTGATTCCGATTACATCATTGTCTTCATTGGGAATCAGGTATACGACCTGATTGTATTTTTCTATGGTAACATCACTTTCTTTCGCCATGATTTCCAACAGGTTTCTGACTTCACTGTCTGAATAATCCAGATAGAGCTCTTTATTCTTATCAATTGTCAATTCGCCGTCTTTCAAGAGAAAATAGTAAATCCGCATTGCTTTTTCTAGGTTTAATTCATTCAATTTCTTCCACCTCGATCTTAAACATTATATCCGGACAGCTTAGACCCGGCACCCCAAAAGTTGCGGCGCTGTCATCATCTTCCGGTTCTGTCTCTGTCGTTCTTTCCGGTATAAATACCGTTTTATTTCTTGCCAGAGAAATTTTCATCCCGGAAATCGCATGATAATCACGCTCCTTGTCCAATAGCGCAAGCACACAATACTTAATATCAAATTCCTCCGAAGGATGAAAAACAGTTTTGGCTTTCTGTTCCTTAATTGCCGTGAAATCTATCCTTTTAATGCTGCTAAGCGTAAGCAAAACGCTTGTTAGCAGCTTAAGATCAGGAACAAGCTTATCATACTCATCCTGTGAATCAAGAATAAGTCGGGACAAAAGAATCTCTTTATCCGGACTTATCAGCGCGTACTTACAGATTGTCTCGAAAATATTAAGATATTGTTCATTAAATCTTCGTATTTTAATATCACTTTCGCTTTCCAATTGGTTGAAATAGCGTTCGGACATCAGTATATTGCTGCCTTCGTTCCTCAAATCGCCGCTGGTCATCCGCTGGTCTTTCAGAGCCATTTTAAGATTAAAAAATTTATTTAACCCCGGTTTGAATAAGGGCCTTAGTATTTTAATCAGGGGATATGCCAAATCCGGATTCTCCTCCATTTTTTTTGTAACCGCCTCATCAAAATCCAGCCTGTTTTCAAAGCCCACGTAAAGGATATTATCAATCGCCTCATTATAAACTTTTTGCAGCTCCTGCTGTTTTAATAAGAGATTAGACTGCTCGTTGATGATAAACTTCAGCCTGTTTTTTATGTAGGAAACATTGCTTATCTCTTTCTTAAAAGCTTCCATATCAAGCCTTGTCCGGTCACTGTCCATCATGGCATCTTCGGCCTTACTGATTAACTGGTAGAGATTATCATAACCTTCCTTTTGCTCGTCAATGGAAGCAAAGGTGGCATTGTATATTTTTTCATACTCCTCTATTCCGGCGCTGCCAATATCTTCTTTCACTTTTTTGATAAAGTAATTAATTCTCTGTATTTGTGTTTTACTGATGTTATATAAGCTGTCTACATTATTTCTCGCCGCGCCAAAATTTTTCTTTTTAATAGACAGACTTAGCTTGAATTGCTCAATGGAAACCTGCATCGCATCTTCAATTTCCAGAGTATTAAACATAAACTTGTACCCTTGGGGGGTCATGTAATAAGAATAAATGCCTTCCTTATCGAAAGATACTCTTTTATCATCGATTAATTTGACATTGATGCTCTCCCTGGTATCGGTTTCAAAATTATAGCTATAAAAGTAATGAGGGATTCCATTATTTTGCAGGCATTCCTTGATAAGAATATCGGCAATGTTCAGATATTCTTCATCCGGTATATTTTTCTTTAGGTACGTGGTATCAAGTTTTCTTATGAAAACGGCCACATCATTTTTTGTACAGATTTCTTCTACCAGGGATTTTTCCATAATATAGCACAAAACAAGCATAACAAGATTAATCGCTTCTTCATTGCCAATTCCGTAATCCTTAAACTTTACTTTTCGGGAAACCCTTGTGGTAATAAAATCTACAATTGCAACGATTTCAATACGTTTATGAAAATTTTTTAAAAATTCGTACGTCATTTCTTCCTCATCTTAAACCTAATGTTTAGCTTTCTAATCGATATTGCTCATAAGGATGATTATAACATGTCCATTGTAATTTCTCAATGACCTTTCTCACAGTTTTCACAGGTAAAGGGCTTACGGCAATGAAAGAACCTTTTTTCGAAGCTTCTCTATAACGCCGCGAATGGTCAGATAGGAGACCTCTTCCGGCAGCTGTTCTTTAATTGTCCTTAGTTTCCCATCCCAGCTATCTGCCACAAGACACTTTATAATATCAAGCTCATAACTCTTTTGTACCAATTGATTGACATCTATTTCGCAACCTTCTCGATATGCTTTGAGAAGATTGTTTTCAACTGTCCGATTTTTGACTTCTTCCAATTCGGCAATTTCTTCTATCGTTTTCCCTTCTTGAAATAGCTGAAAATATTTCTTATAAACAGGTTCCTTATCAGATTTATTGCCAATTGCACTTCCCGGCCGGGAACTCTCTGACGGCACAGACACCTGCTCATTTTTCCGATTACTTTCATAGCGTCTTAAAACTTCTAAAAAAGTCTCCCCATATTTATTCTTCCGGTTCTCTCCCACTCCCTTAATACCAGAAAACTCTTCCATAGTAAGGGGAATCACCCGGCACATTTCCATCAACGTACTGTCGTGAAAAATCACATATGGAGGATAACCTTCCCGTAGTGCAATCTCCTTCCTTAATTGCTTTAACTCAGCTAATAACGGGGTGTCCGCCGCTGCCTTCTGACTCTTCTTAGGAATTTGCATAGTAACCGTTCCCTGGTTTTTCAGCAAAGGAACTGAGCGCTCAGTCAATTTTAATATTGGGTATTGCTCTTCTGTTTTATGGATATACCCCTCTGCAATCAGCTTATTCATCAAAAGGTCAATCTCGGATTTAGAATACTTTTCCATCAGCCCATAGGTTTTTAACTTATTCAGTCCAAATCCCAGAATCTTTTTATTCTTTGAGCCCCGTATCGTATCGACAATGATACCGCGTCCAAATCGCTGTCCGGAACGATTGATACAAGATAAGATTATCTGTGACTCTAAAGTTACATCCTTTGACTCGGTTTCATTGTTGCAGACACTGCAGTTCCCGCAATGATCCGGTGCCAAATCATCACCAAAATAGGATAGCATGTATTTTCTGAGGCAGACAGACGTATGGCAATAACTCTCCATACTTTGAAGCTTCCTATACTCGTGTGCCTTCTGCTGCGCCGAAAGATTTCCTTCGTCAATGAAATATTTTTGCACGGCTGTATCACCTGCTGAATATAAGAGGATACATACACTTGGCAAGCCATCTCTGCCGGCTCTGCCGGCTTCTTGATAATAGGATTCTATATCTTTCGGCATATTATAATGGAGGACATATCTTACATTTGATTTATCAATGCCCATACCGAAGGCATTTGTCGCTACCATCACATGAACATTATCATAGATAAAATCTTCTTGTGCCTGATTTCTCTGTACATCCGGTAACCCGGCATGATAAACCGCACTGCGAGTTCCTGATTTTGTAAGCATATTCTGTAATCTCTCGGCCTCCTTACGGGTGGCGGTATAGATAATTCCCGTATCATCAGCATGCTCCTTGATAAATCCCTTTACAAACTGATCCTTATCCACATGAACCAGTACCTTAAATTCCAGATTCGGCCGGTCAAATCCTGTCATAAAGCAATTGGGGTTTTCAAGCTCCAGCACTTGCTTGATATCTTCTTTCACCGTCTCGGTAGCTGTTGCCGTAAAAGCAGCAACTGTAGGCCGGATACGCAGCTGTCTGATAAAGCCGGCAATCCTTGTGTAGCTTGGCCGAAAATCATGACCCCAGCGTGATACACAATGTGCTTCATCAATAACCACCTGCAAACAAGGTGACTCCAAAGCATTCACCGCACCAATAAACCCTTCTGTCTCCAGACGTTCGGGTGCCACATAGATAATCTTATATTGATTTTCATAGATCCCATGAAGACGCTCCCGAAACTGTGCAGCAGTCAATGAACTATTAATATAGGTTGCCGGCACTCCGATATTCTCCAGATAATCTACCTGATCCTTCATTAATGAGATTAACGGTGATATTACAATTGTTGTGCCTTCACTTAATAGTCCGGGAATCTGAAAGCAAAGTGACTTTCCGGCTCCGGTAGGCATAATCGCCATGGTATCATGCTTATTTAAGATGCTGAGGATAATCTCTTTCTGATATTCTCGAAATTCGTCATAACCAAAATATTCTTTTAGTACTTTATATATTTTTTGAATCATCTGTTTCCTTCCTATGTGAAATTGTCTTAAAATAGCGCATTTTTATTCTATCATATCTACCAATAGGCAATCAGTTCCATTGCCTGCGATAAACATGTGGTGTTAATCCTTCCCTTTCCTTGAACGTACGTATGAAATAACTTACATTATTCATGCCGCAGGTATAAACGATTTCCTGTACGGAGAGGGAAGAAAACCGCAGCAAGGTTTTGGCATGGGAAATGCGGTTGTTAATAATATATTCGTTTAAAGGGATTCCCATATGCTTTTTAAACTCTCTTGACAAATGAAATTTACTTATACCAAGAGTATTTGCGAGGAGGTCCAGGGATAGTTCTTCCCGAAAATGTTTGTCAATATATTTTCGGGCTTCTTTTATGAAATCCGGTGTTTGGAAGGACTCTGAAGAAAGGGTATAAGTATCCAACAGAAAACCCGTTAACAAAGAGGTGATTAGGCTGTTGGTAATAAGTTCGGTAGCGGCATCGGTTTTTTGGTAAAGGGACAATAGGTGCCACATGGTATTTTCGATAGAAAAAGTATCCTGTACCTTCATGATATGAAAACCTTTTTTTATAAATTCCTGATAATAACCAAGCGCCTGAATCCCATTAAAGTGTACCCACAAAAATTCCCAGGTTTCCTTAGAGGCGGTTTCATAGTGATGAGATATGTTACAGTTGATAAAGATGGCATCCCCGGATGTTAACGAAAACCGGCTACCTTCATAATCCAGCCGTCCTTCACCGGAAATCGTATAAATGATGAGGTAAGAATCCAAGTTCTTCCGTTCGGTAAAATAGGGAATATGGGTTTTGAAATAACCAATTTCCTGGACATAAAAGAATAAAGATTTTGCAGTGGCGCTTGCAGTTGGAATGAGACGTATGGAATCCTCACTCCAGGTGCAGGCGGCTTTTTCATAATAGGTTTTTCCCTTTGACATGGAAGCAACAACTCCTTGGCAATATTGTGTTATTTTCAAGCAAGTTTCGGTAGTGAAAAATTCTGGTATATGATTATAATATATTTATATTGCAGCAAAAGCAATAGAAAAAAAGTAATTAACATTTTTTTCAGGAGGAGAAATCATGGAAAAATTAATATCAACGAAAGAAGCCCGAATCGGCATATATACCATGGGGCTAAAGCATTACTGGAATCAATTTCCGGGATTAAGGGAGCGCCTGATGGAATATGGCTCATTCATATCAAACAGAGTGGAAGCCATGGGGAAGGTAAAGGTCTTTTTCTATGGATTGGTGGATTGTCCAGAGGAAGGAAGGCGGGCGGGGGAATATTTCAATGCCAATCATGTGGATTTGATTTTTGCTCATGCAGGCACCTATGCCGTAAGTGCTGCTGTATTGCCGGTACATCAGGCCTGCAAAGCATTGACGGTCATATTGAACCTGCAGCCTGCCGCCAGAATCAATTATGAGGTGACTACTACCGGAGAATGGCTGGCTTATTGCGGCGCATGCCCGGTACCGGAGATTGCCAATGCATTCCACAGAAGCGGGATTTCCTGTAAGATTATCAATGGGTTGCTTGGGATGGAGCATACACCGGAAATATCCTTAGCGAATGAGAATACGGCCATGCGGCCGGAAGCAAAGAAAGCATGGAAGGAGATCGAAGAATGGGTATTGGCCGCAGGGGTGAAAAGCGGACTTGCTGCCAGCCGTTTTGGATTTTTAGGAAATACATATAGCGGTATGCTGGATATGTATACTGATTTTACCATTTTCCAAGCCCAAACCGAGGCGCATGTGGAAGTCCTTGAAATGTGTGATTTGGATAAACAGCTTAAAAATGTGACAGCAGCAGAAGTGAAAGAAAAAATGAAGGAAATAGAGGAATTTTTTATTATCAGCGAAGATTCCAAAGCAGACCCCCTTGCGAAAAAGCCAACACCCAGCCAATTGGACTGGGCGGCAAGAGTAGCCGCCGCACAGGAGCGGATGGTGAAGGAATTTGATCTGGATGCCCTTTGCTATTATTACCATGGTGTGGAAGGTGGGGAGTACGAAAAACTACAAAGTGGGTTCATTGTTGGGCACTCCCTGCTGACCGCAAAGGGAATCCCTTGTGCAGGGGAAGGGGATCTAAAAACCTGCCTGGCTATGAAAATCTGTGATATGCTGGGGAAGGGAGGAAGTTATTGTGAAATCGTAGTAACAGATTATGAGAATGGTACCATTTTAATGGGACACGATGGACCTTTCCATCTGGAAATTGCAAAGGGCAAGCCATTTTTACGGGGAATGGACCTGTACCATGGTAAACTGGGAGCCGGAGTGTCCGTAGAAGCGAAAGTTCGTCCGGGAAATATTACAAATTTAGGATGTACGCAGACCATAGACGGCCACCTGAAGCTTATCATTTCGGAAGCCGAGGCAACCGCCGGGACAACTATGGCAATCGGAAATACCCAGACACCTGTTAGGTTTAAAAAGCATCCGGATGATTATATGGATGAATGGTTCCAGGAAGCACCTACCCACCACTTTGCCATGAGTGTGGGGCATAACGGAGCTTTGTTTGAAAAAATAGGGCTTATATTAGGAATTCCCTATGTGGTACTGGATAAATAGCCCCTAAAAGGAGCCTCGGCATCAGCAGATGTCGGGGCTATTATGAATAAAACTATTTTAACATTGTCTCGCCCTTTTCTGGATGCGCCTATCCCTTCACCCCGCCTGCTGTCAGCGAAGATACAAAATATTTTTGAAGGAAGATAAATACAACATATAGCGGAATCACAATGATACATACTGCCGCACAAAGCAAGGGCCAGTTCGTCCCATATTGTGTTTTAAAATTCAGCAGGCCTACTGTAATCGGAATGCCCCGTGTCGTGACTAAAGTAGCCGTTCTTGCCCACATCAATTCTCCCCAAACAAATGTAAAATTCATTACGATACAGGTAGCCAGAGCGCTCTTCATTAATGGCAGCACGATTTTAAACATCGTCGTAACTTCACCGGAACCATCAATGCGGGCCGCCTCCAGTAATTCTACCGGAATGGTATCAAAAAAATTCTTTAGTATGATTGTAGTACCGGGAACAGACCATCCGATGTAAGCCAGTACAATAGGCAGATACGGCGTTTTTAAGAATCCCAGCTTAGACATCATGCTGTATAATGGTATGATGATTGTTTCCGTAGGGAGCATCTGTATCACAAAGCAAAACATAATAATCAATTCCGGTTTTGGAAGCTTCAACCTTGTGATGGAATATGCGGCCATAATTGATATTACCTCGATGAAAAACAGAGAAATCACGGCAATAATTACGCTGTTCATAAAGTATTCCCCTACTTTTCCTTTGATGAGGGCGTCTGTAAAGTTTGAAAACCTTAGTACTTCCGGCATTGCCCATATGTTTTTGTAAAATTCATTCATCGTTTTTAACGAAGTTTGGAACGAAAATACAATTGGGTATAAACAGCTGATGGAAAACACAATTAATATAATCCGGAATACCCAAACATAAAGAGGTGTTTTGTTTAATTTTGAATGAGATTTTGTAGATGCATTAATATTCATATGCTTCCCCCTTCAATCCTTTGCGTACGATTGTGATCAGTGCAATCACAATTAGTGCAAAAATGATGCTGATTGCGGCTGCAAACCCATATTTATTAGAAGTAAATGCCTGTTCAATGATCTTGATAGGTGCTGTCTTGGATAAATCACCAGGTCCCCCTCCAGTCATGGCAGCAACGATATCATATGTTTTAAAAGCCCACATGATCATCATGGATAAAGAAAGGATGATTGTCGGTTTAATCAGCGGAAGTATGATGTAGCGGACTTCCTGCAGATAGGTCGCACCATCCAACTCGGCAGATTCAGACAGTGATTTCGGCAATGCAATGATAGCTGTAAAAACCAGCATCATAATCGTGCCGCTAGAACGCCATCCCTGCACGAATCCAATAGCATATAGTACGGTTCCTTTCGCTGCCAGCCATGGACGGGTCAACGATTCCAGACCTATTGCAATCAGGATATTATTCAATAACCCCTCATCCGACGCCAGGATAAAGGTAAACAGAAGACCTACAACTGTCATCGGAAGCATGGCCGGACTATAAAATACGAACCTGTAGAAAGCACCTTCCCTTTTACTGACTTTATAAATCATCAGAGCCAGGAACACACCTAATATCATTGCAAAAATAGTCGCTACAACAGCGATTTTAACAGAGTTATTAATACTTCTCATGGTAGCTTTATCAGAGAAAACCTGGATGTAATTACTGATCCCGACAAATTTCATGGCTGAGGCTCCATTCCATTCCTGAAAGCTTAAGTAAATATTCCACCCCACAGGAATTATCATGGTAAACAAGACAAGGATAAATGCCGGTAATATAAACAGAAAACCAAAAAATCTTATTTTACCATTCAGTGAATTCGATTTCTTCATCATTTTACCTCCAAACAAGATGAATAATGGGAGGCTTCCGAATCAGCCTCCCATAAACTGTTTATTCGCCTACTGCATTTTTTCTGTATGTTTCCATTTCTTCAATGGCAGAATCCTTGTCATAAATATAGTTTGCCGGCATACTGTACATTAAGTATTGTGCTAAATCTGCATCTATATTAATGATTTCGGTCGGATATACCTGGGATACGCAGCGAGAGATGCTTTCCATCAATTCCTGATTAATGTTTTCTGAGTCTCCAATTTCTGCGGTCGGAATCATTCCATATTCGGCCCTGACGGTCAATACTTCAGGACTCGTCAAGTACCTCATGAGTTCTATGGCACCGTCCACATTTTGTGCACAGGTAGGAATAAAATATCCATCACAGCCGCCCAGTAACGGGTTTGTCGGGTTCGTTCCCATGGCAGGCCAGTCGATAATCTGATAATTTTCTATTTCAGAGCTTTTCAATGCATCGTTTGTAACCGTGTTTACCATAAACAGAAACGCTGCTTTATTAGCCGAAAATGCTGCATAGGTCTGATCCAACGGCACGGCCAGCGCAGCTTCCCCGCCCGGATAAAAGATATCATTATTAAAGGCATCTGCAATCATATCTAATTGTGCGATTATCTTCGGGTCTTCAAAAGATATCGCTCCCGCATTGAAAGCATCCAGTTTTTCATCGTCAGCCCATGCCTGCATGATACCATTCCGGACTAGCCAGCAACTCCAATCCTGGTTGATGATTGCCCCATAGGCATCTGTATTTTCCTCCACCTGCTTGCATGCTTCGATAAATTCATCCCATGTCGGCTGGTTGGAAATAGTGACGCCGGCTTCCTCAAGAATATCTGTATTTGCAATGATCATTGGATATACACTGTTATAGGAAACATTATATAATATTCCATCATAGGTTCCGATTTCAAGTGCTCCTTCATTAAAGGTTTCACGCCACTCATCATCCATATACCCGGTCAGCTCCATTGCCAGGCCTGCAGAAGTAAAACTATTCATCTGGTTGGGCCAATACTGTACCAGATCAATCTGCTCTCCCGCGGATGCCGCAGTTTTTACTGTCTGCTCAACAGCGCTTTCATCCCAGGTTTTTGAGGTGATATTATACTTATCCCCAAATTTGTCCAGCACCATCTGTTCAATAACAGGGCACACCTCATCCGTACCGGTAATGATTATGACCAGATCCGTTTTTCCTTCGCTGGTGCCGCCTGTTTCTGCCGCCTGCTCCGAAGTCCCGTTTCCAGAATTTTCACTTTCCTGCTCAGAATCAGCAGACTGGCCGCTTTTGCAGGCCACCAGACTAAATACCATAATACCTGCAAGTAACAATGATAATACATTCTTCTTCATCTTAAAGTCCTCCTCCTAATATATTATTTTGCTTTTTGGGCATGGATATAGGATAACAGGAATCGCCACGGTTTCATATTGCTTTAATCTATAAAATTATTGCGAATTTCTACAATATTACAAGTGAACTATCATTTCCCCCTGATTTCACTAGCACTTTTCCCATATTTATTCTTGAATATCCTTGAAAAATAAATATAATCACGATAACCAACCTGAAACGCAATTTCCTGTATTGTCATATTTGTGCTGAGCGCTAATTCCTTTGCCTTGGACAGCCTCAATCCCTTGATATAATCCTTAATGTTGTGGTTCGTCTCTTTTTTAAAAATGTTGCTTAAATAATTAGGGGTAATCTGTATACACTCTGCCACAGCACCAACTGACAAATCCTCCGTATAGTGCATCTCAATATAGTCCATTGCTTCCAATACGAGTTTGGAAAACCTGGTTTTTCCAAGTGCTTCTTTGTTCTCATCCGCTATCTTCATAAAATCGTTCCGTAGTATGTCCATCCACAGGGAAAGAGAATGGTATTTTGAAAAACCCGGGATATGGCAATCCCATTGATTCCCCTGTCTTATTGTTAATCTTAAATATATTTTATATAATAATTGCTTAATATCATTTACGGGAGGTTTCTCTGTTAGTATCCTCTCTTCCAGTCGGTCAATACAATCCTTAATTTTATCTGACTTACCATGTATAATATATGTTAATGCCTCTTGTTCAAAAATGCTTAAATATGGGATATCAGAGATGTCCTGCCCCCGCTTCTTTTGCGGCATCATATCTTCCTGATAGACAATAGCAGGATTATCCGTATGATAAAATGCCCATTCCAACGCATCCTTGCTTTTTTCGTAGGCTGTCCTTATTTCATGCAAACTATAAGAAGGTGAAATTCCTGCCGAAATCAGTATCCCACTTTTCAACAATTCCCGGTTCATCTTTTCTATCTTCTTTTTTACCTCATATATCTGGTTAAAGGATACAAGGATTGAGATGCTTTCTGTTTTATATAAACCAATACAGAATTCATTTTCCAAATCAATGTACGCAGATTCATTTTCTTGAATGCATTCCTTGAATTTTTCTTCCACTAGCTTCTTCACATTGCTTTTTTCCGATTCTTTCAAGCCGTTCCAATTATTTATTCTGGAGCAGACCACAAATAATCGGTCAATCTTTTCCAGTTTATATTCTTTCCTTAAAAATTCCTTCACTATATTTCTGTCCCAGTCTTCGTCGGTCAGAAATATCTCCCGTATCATATTTTTCTGATATTTCCGGTTTGCGAATTTTTGTATGCTGTTGTCATTTTTTTCTAAGGTTTCAATACATTTTGATATGGTTGCAATAAGCGCAGAGACCTTCACGGGCTTTAATTCATAATCATTGGCACCAAGCTTTATTGCTTCTTTGCAATAATAAAAATCATCATAAGCACTGAAAAGAACAAAGCATACCCTTTGATCTATTTTCCTGATTTCCTTTAGCAGGGCAATTCCGTCCATTTTTGGCATTTTTATATCCGACAGAATAATATCCGGTAAAAAATCATGGTATGCCAAAAGTGCCTCCTCCCCATTTGCAAAATCCTCCACCTGGTTTATTCTTAGCTGAGCCCAATCCACTCCATAATGAATGCCTTCCCGGAACTGCTGATCATCATCAACAATCATTAACTTCATATTTTGTCCTCCTTAACAGGAATCACAATTTTTATCATGCAGCCCATACCTTGTTTGCTGTAAAATTTTAATCCGTATGCCTCCCCAAAATACAATTTTATCCGTTCATCTATATTTTTTAACGCAAATACCTTCTGTGTTTCATTCATGCTTTCCAAGCGCTTCCTTATCAATCCTTCATCTGCACCTTCTCCATTATCCAATACGACAATATGCAGGAAATCCTGATATCTTTTCACTTTCACCTTTACTTTTCCGCCTTCTGTCCGTTCCGCCAATCCGTGTAAAATAGCATTCTCTACCAAAGGCTGAATCATTAATTTCGGAATCATAAGATGGTGGGTTCTCCTTTCCACATCGATAATGAATTGGAAACGGTCCCTGAACCTGGACTGCATGATGAATATATAGTTTTTCAAATACTCAAATTCTTTTTCCACAGTTGTCATTTCCTGTCCGAAATTCAGGATATGGCGAAATATTTCAGATAATGCTTCCAATTCATCGCTTACAAGATAATCTTTATTTTTTAACGCGGTCCAATGGATGGAATCCAGTGTATTATACAAAAAGTGCGGGTTCATCTGCGCTAACAAGGCTTCTCTTTCTGCTTCCTGGATTCTAAGCTCCTTCAGGCGTATCTGTTCAATCATCTGTTTCGTATTTACAATCATTTCTTCAAAATTTGCCCGGAGCCGTCCGATTTCGTCTTGATCCTCCGTCGGACTTTTGGCTTCCAAAATACCAGATTTGACCAGGTCTATGCGCAAAGATAACTTTTGCAAAGGCTTTAAAATATAGTTTCTTTGTATACCTGCATTTACAATTCCAAACAATAGGCACAGAAGTACGCTGAGTATAATATACATAATTCCGCTTTCGCTGAAATTATTTCTGGGTATGACGTTTACAATATAAAATCCGTTCACGCTGCATGTAGCGTAAAAAGTCCTTACATATTGATTGTTATGCTTGGTATTAAAATATCCCATTTCCTTTTCCAACTGTTTGGGACTGACATAATTGCTTGGTTTTCCTAATTCTTCCTCGTTGGATGACATTAAAACAGTTCCATCTGCATTTACAAACTGGATGGCATGTGAATTGCCAGCCAGATTATCCGCCAGCTTTCCGAACAAGATTTCTGTATTCAATGCTATATTCACGTCCCCGATTACTTTTTCACCGGTTAAATTATATACTGCTGCCAGACAGGAGAACACCTTAGCATGTGTTCTATAACTGTTATAGGATTCCAGGGTATACACATCTGTCCATACTATTTTTTTTCCGCTTTGCAAAAGTTTTTCGAAATAATTATTGCTGTCGGACTCATTGGCATAATATTCTCCCCTCTGAAATATCCTATTTGTCCCCTTATCAAAGCTGATCATCTGTATGGCCGGATAAGATTGAATTTGATTCGTAAGTAAAGCAGAATTATCCATGTAGGCTTGTATATCTGCATTTCCATTAATGATTCTTTTTACACTGGCGCTACTTGCATTGTTTTCCGCACATTCCTGCACTTTTTTTAAATCTGTATCGATTGTCTCCGTAAGCTGTCTTAATACATTTTGATAGGCCATGATATTCATTTCCACGTTTTTCTGGCTGATGTAATTTGAGATAAAAAAACCCAGTATCATAAAAGGCAGAATTAAACACAGAAACCATATGACCAGCATTTTCTTTTGAATTGTAAGATTTTTAAATTTTATCTTTTTCACCCTTTCCCACTTTTATTCCCGCGAGCAAGGAGCAGGCTTTCCAATAAAATGAAAGATAAAAACTTCCATCGGTTCGGGAAGCTTTTATCTTTCTTTACTAAAATTTTATCACTGCCTTAATAACCTCATCTTTATGATTTAGGCTATCCTCCATCCCCTTCACGATATCTTTAAAATCAAATTCATGTGACACTATCTTTTTCAATGGTATCAGCCCTTCGCTTACTGCATTTATTGATCCGGGATACATATTCCTGTAACGAAACACCGAGTATACCGTACCTTCATTTGCATTTAAGTTGGCAAGATCCATTTCAAGGATAGGTTCTGGGGAAACTCCAACCAAAGTAACCTTGCCGCCTCTTCTGATTAATTTCGCAGACAGGGATGTAGTGCTCCGGTTGCCGGCACATTCATATACCTGATTCACGCCGGAATCCGGCAGGCTTTTGATGAATTTTTCCACGTTTTCCTTTTTGCTATTGATGGTTTTTACCGCACCGACTTCTTTCGCCTTTGCCAGACGCTTATCCATCACGTCAACCGCATAAATTTCCCGTATACCCCTGGCCCTTAGTGACATGATTGTCACAAGGCCAATACAGCCACATCCCAGTACGATGGCAGATTCTCCTATTTTAGCGTTGGACAGTTCGCAGGCATGCATCCCTACTGCTAATGGTTCTATTAAACAGCCTTCTAGTGTCCCCACCGTATCGGGAAGTTTATAGGTCATGCTTGCCGCATGTGTACAATATTCTGAAAATACCCCGTCCCGTTCCCCTGGGATGGCCATGAATTTCATCTTTTTGCATAGATTGTATAATCCGTTCCTGCATTCTTCGCATTCTCCACATGGCACTCCGGGCTCTAAGGTCACTTTATCCCCAATTTGAAAATTTTCTACGCCGGCTCCGATTTCTGCCACAATCCCAGCCGGTTCATGTCCTAACACCAAAGGCTCTTTCGGTATCCAGTTTGCCAGCCTTCCTTCTGAATAGAAATGCAGATCTGATCCGCAGACACCTACATATTCTAGCTTAATTAGCAATTCGCCCTTCTCCGGCACAGGGATATCTCTTTCCTCCCATACCAATTTCCGTACGCCTGTCATTACTACAGCTTTCATTTTCCCTTCCATATATTCACCCTTCTTTTTATTTTTTCATTACTCAATTTACTTTACAAATACATGGATATCTTCTGCCAGTCCGTAAGCAATAAGGTCGTATTGCTCCGGTGTCGGTCGAATATATCTGGGCGATTCCCTCCACATATTGGGCCATGCAGTCCTGCGGGGATTTCCCTTACAGTGATGGGGGCCCAATAAGTTCTTAAACCCCCCGCAGACCCGCAAGGTAATTCTATTTACATCTTTTGTACAATACCTGGAAACATCAAAAACATAATTTCCATTTATCCCAACCAGTCCAAGCTCCGTTCCGTTCACAATCAGCGAGGCACAGGTTGTCTCCATGTGAGGTATTACGGCTGTTATTTCTTTCTCAGTGCCTCTCCTGTAGTCATAATGATAATAAACCGCACCTTCATACATGGGATAACCTTGTGTGATCCATGTACCCAGAGACAGTGGCCTGGGTTTCGTGATGGTCCATTGGGTCCCGCTGCTTTCTACTGCAAAATTTCCCCTGACATAAACAGGTTCCAATTCCAGGCAGATATCAAATTGGCGGTTATGGAGTTCCACTATATTTTCTCCCTGAATCAAAAGTTTTGTAATTTCGGCTATGGTATTTAACTCATCCAGATAATAGCCTTCTTTCCAGATAACCGGTTGTCCGTTTAAGCGTATCTGATATTCCCGGCCCTGCTCCACCACTAATTCGGCATATGGCGGAAGATCTTTTACATGGAATTTATAGTAAGCCGTGAATCCCGAATGGTCATCATAATGATTACTATCAATATAGCGGCGCTTATACTGTACCTGATTGTCCCATGGGTTATCTGTAAAACCCCGGTGCTTAAAGATCTCTTTTCCTGCAAAAATCGTAAGCATATCTTCATATTGTCTTCCATTTAACTGGAGGTCGCAGTATTCAATCATCAACGTGTTGAAGGACTCGGGGACAATTTCTGACAAGGTAATAGGGGCTTCCTTTTTACGCTCTGCTGAAGGTTTTTGGTAAACCGGATATAATAGTGGTTCTGCCAGCCTATTCCCACCTTCATCTCCTACGAAAAACATTACTGACTCAAAACGGTCTAGAGATACGTCAAAGGTTACTTTTCCATCCTTAAATGTATATGGATAGTTCTTTATCTGACCGTCCCAGAGGTCCAGGTAAAAGATTTTGCTCCCGTTCAAAGTAAATTCCTGCTGTTGGTCATCCAGGCTGTGATTTATAATGAAATACAGGTCATACCCATCACCTAAGCGCCGTCTCATATGCTCCAATCCTGTGGCAGACGGATATTTGAATGCCACGCGGTTTTTAAGAGAGTCTGACAGTCTGGCCATAAGTTCCAGTGAATCATCAACAGACACCCAGTTCCGGTGTGCCAAAAGTTTCGTAATGACTTCGGCATCTTCTTGTCCATCCACGTAGCTTCCGGGAATGCCCAGGCTTAAAACCCGCCCTCCTTCCTCCATGAAACGTTCCAGTATTGAGAGGGTAGATTTAAAGAAATTCTGCATTTCCTTCGTTATGATGACAACTTCATAGTTCTGGTTGTTAATCTGAAGCCGGCCATTTTTTACCTTGCCATGGCGTTTCATGATTTCCTCATTTCCAAGGTCAAAATCCCACCATTCATCTGTAAGCTGCTGGATCAAAGAGAGATACGGCCGCATATCCGGTTCTTTCGCAAGAGTCCCTTCTACCACCAGATTAGAGGGTTTGTCGTCCATAACCCGTAAATATCCGGTTGAGGTTGGGTGCATCAACAGGATTCGTTGCTGCATATGCCCCTGGGAAAGAGAGAAACAGGCCCTGGCAAAATAATCATTCAGCTTGGTATACTGATTCCACCAGGGCTGCCTCCAATCAAATGACTGGGGGTGATCCCGTTTCCTTGCACCGATATAGGAAGTATATGTCAGGTGCTCATTGATAAAATTTACCCCGCCTGCCATGAGCCAGTCACCGATACGTTTAAAATCAGATAATGTAGAATCCCAGCCACCGGCACCAAAGGCTTCGCAAAAACACCTTTCCTGACCAAACTGGTTTACGGCGCTGCGTAATTCATGCATGATAACATTTACCGGTTCATTTGGGCGGTCGATGAGTTTGTCATTTACCAACATATCAATAGCCGGCCAGCCCATATATTCAAAATTTGCCATGATATTTGGTGATGTAGTCTGCGCGCTTGCCCTTGGCCATTCATCCTCCATATAATGCCCGGTCAGGGCAATGTGATGATCCTGGCACCAGTCTGACAGGGGTTTTATAAAATTCTGCACCCACAATTCCCGGACTGTCGTATAATAATCATAACGTACTTTTTTATAGTCATGTACAAACCAGGGGGCAGCTGCAGCTGCAAAAAGCGCCGGCAGATGATCCTCCAGATGATAGCCATTCCTTTTGTAAAATTCATATGCAAACCAAAAACTGTATGGTAGTACATTGCCGCCGGCTGATCCATAAACCCCACTGCCTGTGATGGCAGGTTCGTCCATAAATATGGCCGGGATCGTCTTCCCAAAATCGGAACCAAAGTGTTCGTAATAGGGCTGATAAACTTTCTGAATAAATTCATCTGTCACCTCTCTCCGCAGAAGGTCTACATTGGCAAAGCCGGCCAGCCAGCCAGTCGTGACAGGTTTTACGAATTTCATCAGTACATACCAACCCGATTCTGATACCCACTGCCCTATGGGAGTTTCTGTCAAATCCCTAATCAGGGATATCTCATTTGCCTGCGTCCGTTCACAGGCAAATGCGCGCACGACAGACGTATCGGAAAACCACTTTTCCTGCTTATGGTCTATGGGAAGCCTGTCTTTATGCACAAGTTCATAACTGACGGATGTTCCGAGGCAGTCAGGAAGCTCTGCGGAAACATGGCCACCCCCAAAACCCGAGGGATACGAATTTTCATCGTAAATGTAAAGCTTCATATCCAGTTTTTTTGCACCTTCCAGGGCATAACCCCACTGTGTGAACCATTCTTTTGAAAGATATGGGATACGCACATCCCTGGTCTTGGATGTATCACCGCACCGCCAAAGCCATGGTTTTTCAGTTCATGCAGCGATTTGTCAATCTGAGAATCTGTCATTCGGTCATTCCACACCCAGAGTGGTGCGGTTCTCATAATTGCACTGGGATTCTTAAATTCCTTCATAAACAGGTTCAAATCAAATTTCATTGAAAACATCCTCCTTTGTTGGTTGTATCTATTGTATAATAACAAGCGGGAGATGCAAGAAATAAAATTGCGGTATTCTATCAAATTATTGCGGTTGCAGCACAAAGCGGAAAACTAGATATAAATAAACTTCCTACTTATATGAATAATGCAGAAATAATCTGGTAACCAAAAAGGCTCTTAAGAAGATAATCCTTTCTCAAGAGCCTTTTTTACTATACGAATATCTTCTCTAACCTTCTATTTGTTACCGGCAAAATTTTATCCGCTGCACTGTCGTAATTTGTAATTAAGACTTCAATACTACCCGCCCCTTTAGAATTATGTGATGCATTATTATAGTTATAATCCAAGTAATGGACCCGTACATTATGGTTATCAATATACGACTTTAGCAATTCATTAGTTTTTCCCTTATGTTTAAGAACATTACTTAGGGCAAACCAAACTCCCTGCGACGTCAACTTTTCCATTAGGTTATACATTTGCTTTTCTTGAACATTTCCCCAGTTTAGAAAACCTCTGTTTCCATCATTATAATTGCCTGTAGTTATCAAATAAGGAGGGTCAAGATAGACAAAATCACCCTTAGACAAATTAGATAAATCTATTTCGTTAAAGAGCTTATCAACGAATGTTGCATCAATCGTATTTAGCTTTTTAACGAATAACCTTAAATTTTTTTCCATATTCTCGCTGAATCTACTTCTATTTCTACCAAAAGGATTATTAAATTCCATTGAATTATTAAATCTAAATTGATAATTGTAGCTATATGAAACTAAGACATATAAATCCAATGGATTAGGTTTTTTATTATATTGAGCTCTAAATTTTAAATAGCCCTCTTCGTTTGTTTTACTAAGTTGAAATTCATCAATTCTATCCTTTATTTTTGTAACAAGCTCTTCTTCATTTTGCGTTGCAAAGAATCTAAACATCTCATTGATTCTATCATTCATATCATTAAATATATAGTGATTAGCCTGCACATTTATTCCAACATTAGCTCCACCACTAAATAAATCAACAAGTGTATTTATACCTTTGGGAAATAAAGGTATTATCTGCTTTAGCAGTTTATATTTCCCACCAATATAATTTAATGGACTTTTGATATATTGACGCCTTTTACCAGACCATTTTTTATTTTTACCAAAATCAGGTTTAATCACTGTAGTATTATCTACCGATGAAATTTCTTTCTTCTGTATATACAACAGCATTTCATATAAATCATAGCTTTCAGAAGGTTGCTTTGATTTGTATTTTCTATATGGGATTTTTTCAATTTTAACATTGCCATTGATTGACTGGCTTTTCATCAAATCAATTAAATCCGACTCAGATATAATCCCTTCATTATTATAACTGACAACAATGTGAGTGGCATCAATATTCTTAATTAGATCTGACATTGCATTTAATGCTTTTTTCTTCATTGCATAATCGCTGCGAAGTAGCGCCCAATCGAAGATTTTCGTTTTCCCAGATAATTCAGGCTTGTCATTTTTGGCTATATTTTCTAATAAATGATAATTAGAAGCGTACTGTCTATTGTTATACGGAGTATCTACATACGCAATATCAACAGATATTTTCTTGATCAAATCATTAGCATCTTCATTAAACGCTTTATTCTCTTTGTTATTATCTTGAACCTCAATAGGAATTAATTCTAAACAATTCAAAGCCCTTTTATCCCAATGTTTTAGAAAAGCGCCATATGTACCTGTAATGTTACTGACGTATGGAATAGCCTCAATCAAAACAGATACTAAATAATAGTACTCTGTTTCAGTCAATAATTCTTCTGCTTGCCACTCATCAATTTTATCTCGTATATAATCAATTCTCTTACCATTTTCTACAGTAAGATACATTGCATCGCCAGTTGGTGTATAATTATTTTCATAATATCCAACAACACCCGATTCAACATACCTTTCTGCATTTTCTTGAAGATAGTCTAAAGGAGAATTGATTCCCAGGCCTTTCAATTTTTTAAATTGTAAATTACCGTTATTCTCAATTATAGCTTTTTCATTGACAAAACTAAAGTAGAGGAGATCATTAGCGTAAACCGCATAATTCTTCTTAAAATAATTGCCTACTACGTTCGTACCGGCAAACAAATCTAAAAAAGTCTCTTCATTTCCAGTTGTATTTTCTTTCAGCATCTTCTCAATATCAGTAAGCAAATTAGTTTTAGAACCTATAAATCTCAAAATTCACATCCCCTTTCATCCATATTATATACAATATAATTTTTAGGACAAAAAGTCAATAGAATTGAATTCATGTTCCAAACACTATCTCCATCAATTCTGCTGCCGCATTGATATCCTTCACCCTTATCAAATTATCCCAGGCATCTTCTTTTCCAAGGAGATTCATACCTCCATGCCATACCAATGAATGATCAATTACCGCAAAATGTTCGGTTTCATTTTCAGTAAATTTGACACAGATCCCGATAGCTTTCATTTGCTGAATCAAGGATTGTAAAAATGCTGCGTTGCCAAATAACTTGTTTTCCGGATTTTCAGTTATGACAGTAATCTTTACGCCAACTTCTTGCCTTGGTTTCATTATATAAATAAAACGATCAATCTTCTCCTGAGTAATATCCGGACTGGAAATGATAACTTCTTTTTCTGCCTCTACCAAGTCCTGCTCAAAAATGTCCATATAGTTCCCAGAGTCATATATTGCATTAACATCCTGCTTTTGTTCAACGACATCGGACATAACAGAAAATCCGATTTTTTTGTAGGTTCTCAGGCGCTTTAAATACATATTATCAAAAACTGATATGTGCGAGTCGATATAATCATAAACAATGACTTCTTGTTTCCCCTCATAATCACGATTTAATCTTCCAACGTATTGTTCCAGACGCCCGGCAAACGAGACAGGCTCCGCAAGCATAAGCGTATCCAATCTGGGATAATCAAATCCTTCGCCAATCTTTTGTCCGGTTGCAACCAGGATTAAGGATTTTTCCGGTGATACTTCTTTTAGCTGTCTTCTGATAGAGTCATTTTCCTGTACTGAATTATCCCCATACAGGATAAACACATAGTCCGCATCTTTCTGAACACGATCGTATATTAATTTTGCATGCTCCTTATATTTCGTAAGTATCACAGGTGTCCGGCCATTTTTAACGCAATCCCTGATATCTTCCAAAATAAGTTCGTTCCTTACTTCACTGTTGCTCACAAGAGTATATGCCGCATTGATATCATTTTTATAATCAGAAGCACCTACCACTCTGGTATATCGAGGATAAACAAAATGATTGATTTCCTGCTCGGCTGCCCGTTCCAGCGCTGAATATTTATGACGCACTGGTCCCAGAAGTAAATAATTTATCTTTTCAAGGTTATCACTTCTGATCGGTGTAGCAGAAACTCCATAGACATATTTTGCATTCACCTTTTTTAGAACTTCCTGGGCCGTCGCTGATGCAGCGTGATGACACTCATCCATGATAACCATTCCGTATGTATTTATTCTTTCATGAAAATCGCCTTTTTTATATAAGGAACCAATCATTGCAATATCAATAATTCCTGTCAATGTGTCTTTACCACCTTTCAGGGTTCCAATAATACTTGTGCGCTTCTTTGTACGACCAGCCTTAGTCTGATATTCCGGTAATTCTTCGTTAATGAGCAAGAACCGCTTCAGTTCTTCCTCCCATTGTGAAATGAGATCCGTACGTTCCAATAAAATGAGGGTATTCACTCGACGCTGTGCAATCAGATAGCTGCAAACAACTGTCTTACCAAACGCAGTTGCCGCACTGAGTACCCCATTATCATAAGCAAGTAAACGTCCTGCCGCCAGATCCTGCTGTTCTCTTAGCTCTCCTTGAAAAGAAACGCGAATTGGTCTTCCTTTTTCCCTTTGTTCTTCAATCTCATAATTAATATCTGATTTGCTGCATGCAGCCAGGATATTTTCAAGCAAACCTCTTGGAACTTTTATATACCCATCTATATCCATTCCCAGATAAACCGTACTAAAATTATAATAATTCGAGTATCCCAATCGTTTATTCTTATAAAAAACAGGGTTATCAAATGTTGCCATACAACGAACTTGATTCTGTAAACGGGGTTTCAGATTTAAAGAATCGATATAAATTCCATCTGCAAGAACAATATGCAGCTTTCCCGTCACATCATCTGCCACAAAATCATCATGTCGTTTCCATGGTCTTAAGCGATTTTTCTTATTTGAATAATTGGCCGGCATATTTTGTATCAACAGCTCTGACTGCCATTTGGAAATAAATTGCTCTACTTCTTCCTCGGTCAATTTACTTGTGCGCAGCAGACGCCCCCATTGCTCCGGATATGCATTCCAATTTTCATCCACAAAAGCACTGTTGCCTTTCCTCAATGCCTGTCCCTGTAAAGGTAAAGCAATGAGATTTCCAATTGTATTGGCAACATCCTGTGACGGATACATGCAATCATAATAACGAAACGATTTCAAATTAATTGACGCACTGCCCTTATCCAGAAGCAGGAAACCAAAATTTCTCGCTGTCGATGCTGCAATGGGTTTACGAAAAAAAATCCATACATGAGCACCTCTTCCTGAACGAGATCTTTCCACCAGCGCATCTATGCCATTTTGGCTACATATCATACGAAGTGCGTCCACCTCATCATGCTAGGACTCGTCCTCGTTAGCAAAGTCATTTAGCTCTGCTCCTTTCGCATGATTATCAAAATCAAACACAAGAAATCTGCATGTTCCATCCGGTAATAGCGGATAAATTCCAAGAACATCTGACCCATTCTCCAAATAACCATTCAGGTGAGAGACAATCTTCTCTGGGACTAACCTTGTCCAACTTGTATGTTCACAATCCTCGCAGTGCATTTTCTGTCCTCTTTGCTTTGGACATAAACTATTGTTCCATCGATTATCGCATTGAGGGTAATAATTCCCACTCTTAGCTCTTTTAGCAAAAACGTCCTCTCTTCCCCAAAACATTGCAAAAAATTTGGTTGCTAAATTTTTATTAATATATTGCTTATTAATTCTGGCTCCTTAATCCGGATCATACTCTTTTGATATTGTCGGAATATCTATAAATACTTCACTTTGCGCATATGGCATATCAGCCCTTTCAAGAAGCGCTTTAAGGCTTGTATTTTCTTTTTCTAAATCTCTGACCAGTTTTCTGAGAGAATCAAGATTATATGCTTCTATGTTCATTCACATACTCCTTAATCATTGCCAAATAAATACCCCGCTGCATGTTCCGATACACCACTTTCATATCACCAATCGCAGCTATATTGTTCTGGTGCCTCGCCTTTTATTTTACTTATCTCATATTCCCCCGTATGTCCGGATAATATATGTTCTACCTTAATCTGAAACCGCCACTGGTCTCCAAAATCAAATAAGTATTCGAACTCCATTCCTTCATACAGTGGAAGTTCTGCCAATGATACCGTATCTGCTAACCATGGATCATCCTCACATTCCGGTGCGAAGTATCTCCTTCTTGAAGTTCCTGATCCAATTTGAAAATAATACAGATGATCCGAGTCAAAATCAATACTCTTCTGTATCAGATAGTGCAAATCCTCTAAAGTAAATTGGTCACCGATTTTTATTCTTCTCATACAGGATCCAACTATAATTTTAAATTCCACGGTATGAAGTCCTGATTCCACTGGATTTGCCCAAAAATGCATTAACTTCTCTTCTGTGCTAACAGAACAATTGTTTATTACGTCATTTAAAACCGACACTACTGTGTCAACACTCAGATTATACCAAAATTTTCTGCTTTGTTTTTGAAATAATTTATCTAAAAAGTTTCCTGCTTCTGTTTGATAAAGTGCCTTTATCCGGAATTTATTATCATTGTCCTCTTCTTTTTCCTCCAACCATTCAATGTGAATCAGTTGAAATAGGGCAAAGAGACGGATTTCCGGAATGTAACGGTTTCCCCAGGGTGCAGGTATTCTCCCACCAGATGGTTCTGGTACAACTGCCCCTGTCTCTACACCTTGCATCGCTTCAAAGATTCGCTTTCCCCAAAATGCCGGAAACGAATCAGCTATGGCTTCCTGATATTCTCCAAGCCATACAGCCATCATGAGAATATACTGCTCCATCGCAGCCATCTGCGCAAATATGCCATACCTTTGGCTTTTTTGAGTAGTAAGCCCTTTCCCTCGCTTTTTTACAACCTGTAAAATTCCAGAGCGTACTGAAAAAAAGTAAAAAAAATCAATCACTGCATAATAGTCCTGTGACCTGCCATATGAATTATACCTCTCATTAACTATGCAAAATAGACGATTCAAGGCAAAGCAGTCCTTCTTGCCAATATGTCCTGTCCGCTTCGATAATTGCACTTCATTAAAATTTAAATAGTCTAAAAAACATTGGTACTCTTTTTTCAGTTCTTCTGCTGCATTTTGAAATATTTCCATTATTTCTCCTTTCTTAGGATTGTCCATTATCATACTCCTCAAATATTATAAATAATTATCCAATCACGCAACTCATTTCATGCCATTGAATTCCACCCCAGGTAGAATCCGCTATTCCTTCATCACGAAATCCCATTTTCTTATACATCTTTACTTAGACTGTAAACATGTCAGTAGGATAATGTGCCTCCCATTTTCGCGTTCTCGGCGAAGATACTGGTACATAAGCTCTCGTGCCAATCCTTGCTTACGATACTCCGGAATTACATCCAAACCTAACAACATGATATTTCTGCCATGTGGGTCATACAGATTTGCATCCGTAAAAAATTCATCTCTAAAGGAATACTCATCTGTAGATATCCCATTTAGAAATCCGGCCATTTTACCTGTATACTTATTAATTGCTACCAAAAATAATTCCGGAGCCTTTGCGACACGCTCCAATATCATTTCCCTTGAGCATGCCTCATTAGGCGGAAAACAAACACATTCAATCTCGGCAGCTTCTCCCGCCTCATCTAACCTGATATTTCTAAACTCAAACCTTTCATAGATATCCTGATCCGGCAGCTGATATTTCTGCAAAAGCTTCCTGGAACGTTCCTTGCCCTTTTCGGTCACTTCCATATATCTGCAGAATTCATTATGGTCCTGAAATCTCGTTAGGTACATCAGCATCAATGATAATTCTTCAATTGCCTCTTCCCGTGTCCTTTTGTCCATTGCCAAACCACATCTCCTTTTCCTTTTTTCACGCTCCCCAATATTAAATATAGGATAGCAGGTACTGTGTCAAATCCTTCTATCATTCATCCCAAACGCTCTCAACTCCTTATGGAATGCCGTTCTACGTGAATAAGCTGCCCGATAGTCTTCCATTAGATTCGCTTTTCCATTCATTTCACCACGAGATTCTGTCACTTCTCCCAGTGCAGCGATAAAAGCAGCGCATTCTCCATAATAATTACGATGGTTGGCTTGCGTAATACCATCAACACGTATTCTGATTCATTCTTCCAATTTCTCCAGAATCCATTGCTCTTCCGTTACCGACATAGAATTCATCATCTTCCATTTACGAAAACACTCCCAAAAAAGTGAAGTATTTTCGATATGGACAGGCTGCCCAAGCCCTTGAGAATATTCTTCAAAAGTGAACGAAATTGATTCACATGCCCAGCCGCACATAGTTCTGCACCCGACCGGCAAATCATCTCCTTGGTAGAGATACATAAAAATAATCCGATACCCACTTTCATAAATGTAAATGACCATCCAAGCGGCGCCTTCTCATTCATGCCATCCTCAATAACATGTCGAAACTCACCGCCAAAAAAGGCTAGCATAAAATATGTTTGCTTATCTATTCTGTTCTCTCTTAATTCACCAACCTGATATTGATGGTTTTTTTCTTTTTTTGCTTGTTTAAAACAATTACGATAAATCAGTCTTGTTTCTTCCCTGTATCCGGAAAAATCAAGGCTTTCAACTACCATGCGCAGATAATGCACCGGTCTTGTATCCGACCGAAAAGCTTCTAGCCAGCATAGTTCGGCTTCATTCTGTTTTTTTAGTCGGAGGGCATATACTGCCGTCATCAGTGCCACCCGGCTGCGGACTATATATTGTGGCTGAATTGTCCGAAGAGCCTCCTGTCCCACATCAAACAATTCATCATCCTTTCCACTCATAAGGTTTTGCTTCAAAATCTGCTCATAAAGACCTGGATGCTGTCCGGAAAATTTTCTGGCAGCTTCCAGAGACAGCTCTGAATCATTTTGTAAAGCTACCGCCTCTGACAAAAGCCTTTCCGCATCCTGCCCACTACATGTTCCAAGATATTCAACACACAATTTTTAAAAACCAGGCAGTTGCTCAAGTTCTTTTTTCCCTTCCTGCATCAATGCCTCCAATGTGATATCACGGCATCCTGAATTACATATGATTCGATAAAGGGCATCCGGTCGTTCTTCCAGTGAATTTGACCAGTAGGCAACACAGAGCGCATCCAGAGTAAGCTGCCTATGGCTAAATGAACTCAATTCGTACTCGCCAAGCTCCTTTAAAGACAGGTTAGTACCTCCATAGTCAGAATAATCACCCTCTACCATAATCTCAAGTGCTATAAGCATATCAGCAAGTTCATAGCACTCTTCATACAATTCACAATCTACGCATTGATGAATAATATCACAGGCTTTCTCAATAATTTCAATTATATTTTTCGGATCCTCAAATATAAACTCATCTGCGGAGTCATGATACCAGTCATCATATTCTTCATTTAAATTTCCAATCAGGCAAAGCTCTCCTCTTTCAATTCGCAGCAATTCCTCTTGGATTTGACATAGCTCTTTTTGAATTTCTTTTGTATTATATTTCTCTATCAGCTGTTTATCAGACTCTACTGACACTTCTCCAGCCATATCATACAATTTGTTCTGAAAATCCTCTCTCTGATTTTCTGGCAAGCCACGAGCCATATTATGTGTAAATTCTGCCAGTTTCTTTTGAGGCAAGTTTGTAATAACAGTATCAACACGCTTTATAAACTGTGTTAGGTTCATAATTTTCACCGCCTTCCATACTCCATCTTCTGATATAAGACCTATTTTATATTCCTATCTGAATCCAATAATTTAATTACTAATCAAATGTATTGACCTATTCTACTTTTTTGCATTACTTTTCCTCTTCACAGCTATAAAGCAGTCATAACTCTTATCTTTGCTTCC
>Ga0153999_1000198_pt1 | contig 30122 bp, 30 predicted proteins | sample TSNC083MetaG_FD_104675 | JGI IMG/M metagenome (GOLD analysis project Ga0153999, IMG submission 104675) | Attine ant fungus gardens microbial communities from North Carolina, USA - TSNC083 MetaG | ecosystem: Host-associated > Fungi > Mycelium > Unclassified | place: USA: North Carolina, Lumber... | reverse complement strand
TCTAGTTTGAAAATTCCTTTTTCTTCTATTTCTCACCTCGATCAAAAACAAGTAACTGTGCCTAAAACAGGACACTATGATGCGACGATCCATATTAAGATTCCAACTCAAACTTTTTCAGGAATTATTCTGGGAGGGATAAGAGTAACTGGAGTACCTGCTCAATCAGAGGAGCATAATGTGCCGGCCGTAAAAGCGAATGTTGCCTATAGTGTAGCCGTATTACTCAAAGAAGATTCTAAAATTATTGCTCCAAGTATGCATCTTTTGGGAGTGAAAAAAGAAGTAAGAAACTATCGGAATTACATCAGTGCGGAGTTACAAAACTCAGCACCACGTCTGATTAAAAAATTAGAAACTACTGCAAGGGTTTATAAAAAAAGTTCCAGTCAGTTATTATATGAAGCTAAAAAATCAGAGATGGAAATGGCTCCCAATTCAAAATTTAATTTTGGAATCAGTCTTGAAAATCAATCATTTAACCCAGGAAAATATACAATGAAAGTTTCAGGGAAAGCTGATGGTGAACCCTATTCTTTTGAAAAAGATTTTACAATTACAGCAAAAGAAGCTAAAACATATAATGAAAATACAGTATATGCCCCAGATGAAGGTACAGACTATAGCCAAGTGCTACTTGTGGTTGGTGCTCTAGTTGTACTGGTTTTAATTATGGCATTTATCAAAATGAAAAGAATAAAAAGAAGCAAGGAAGATAAATAAAATGAACAGGATTAAATTACAATCGGTATGTTTATTATCAATTCTAGTTTTGAATCAATTTATAGGTGTTGTAAATGTGAATGGTGGCACTGTGAGTGAAGCAAAAAGCCCCCCTTCCACTATGAATTCAACCTCGAAAAAATCAAGTGAATCTGCGACTTCTTTAGAAAAAAGGCCAAAAGAAGATGAACAGTATACGCAGAGTACGACTCATAGTTCAAATGAGAAAATTGCTAGTACTCCCCAAACAACCATAAATGATAAATATCAGAACCAATCTAGTACAACCGAAAAATTAGCAGTAAGTACTCCCGATATTCAAGGGAACTGGGGAACAAGTCCATGGAGTTTTGATGAAAAGACGGGTATCTTAACTATTGATTCTGGAACTTTAGATATATCTACCGAATCTCCTTGGAAGAGATCAGATGAATACAAAATTGATCCTAGTACAATAAAAGAAATTGACTTAGTTGGAAACGTAAATGCACCAGAAGATAGTACCAGTTTGTTCGCGAGTTTACCAAATTTAACCAAGATTGATAATCTTAGTAACTTAAATACCACAAACGTAACAAAAATGGTCACTATGTTTTATGCTTTAAGTAGTTTAAGTAGTCTAGACTTAAGTAGGTTTAATACAAGTCAAGTCGTAGATATGGGTGGTATGTTTTATGATGTAAGTAATTTAAGCAGTCTAGACTTAAGTGGGTTTAATACAAGTCAAGTCACAAATATGAGTAACATGTTTACTAATGCAAGTAGTTTAAGCAGTTTAGATTTAAGTGGATTTGACACTAGTAATGTAATATTAATGAGATCAATGTTTCAGAATGTAAGTAAGTTAAGCAGCTTAAAACTTTCAGACCACTTTAAATTTGTAGATAATCCTTCCCTAGGTGCTCCCAAAGTTGAAAAGGGGACAGCTACAGGAAATTGGATTCGAGAAGATGGAAAGTCCAAGAGTTATAGTCCAAGTGATTTTATGGCAAAATATGGGACAGCTGCCTTAACAGCTGGAACTTATGTGACAGAAAGAGATGACTGGGGAAGCTGCCCGTGGGAATTTGATGATGCTACTGGAACCTTGACTATATTTGAAGGTAATCTTGGAAGCAGTGAAGAATCTCCTTGGAATGATAAGAAAGTTGATGCTGGCTCCATTAAAAAAATTATTTTGGACGGAAAAATAGTTGCTCCTAGTAATTCTAGTTACTTGTTTAGTTCTACCTCTGGTTATAGGCTAACAAGCTTGAAAACCCTAGAAGGTTTGGATAATTTAGATACAAGTCAAGTCACAAATATGTCTTACATGTTTTATGGTGTAAGTAATTTAAGCAGTCTAGACTTAAGTGGGTTTAATACAAGTCAAGTCACAAATATGGAATTCATGTTTTATGGTGTAAGTAATTTAAGCAGTCTAGACTTAAGTGGGTTTAATACAAGTCAAGTCACAAATATGGCAAACATGTTTTATGGTGCAAGTAATTTAAGCAGTCTAGACTTAAGTGGGTTTAATACAAGTCAAGTCACAAATATGAGAGCCATGTTTTATGGTACAAGTGGTTTAAGCAGTTTAGATTTAAGTGGATTTGACACGAGTAATGTAACCCTTATGAAGGCCATGTTTTATGGTGCAAGTAATTTAAGCAGTTTAGATTTAAGTGGATTTGATACAAGTAAGTTGGAAGGCGAGGCTATGAGCAACATGTTCGAAGGCACAGATAGTTTAAGCAGCTTAAAACTTTCAGACCACTTTAAATTTGTAGATGATCCTTCCCTAGGTGCTCCCAAAGTTGAAAAGGGGACAGCTACAGGAAATTGGATTCGAGAAGATGGAAAGTCCAAGAGTTATAGTCCAAGTGATTTTATGGCAAAATATGGGACAGCTGACTTAACAGCTGGAACTTATGTAGGGGAAATTACAAAGCAAGCAGTACTTGAATTATCTTTGACAACAAATAAAACAAAGTACACAATTGGCGATAAAATCGAAACAACTCTCTTAATTAAACATTCAGAGGGTTCGGAAGATGGTTCTATAGCTCAGAAGATAAGTTTAAGCGATTTAACACAGTTTACATTATCAGGAAGCCAAGAATTACCAACGAAAGTTACTATAGAAACTTATAATGCTAATGATAAGTTGGAGGATTCAAAGCAGGAAACACTCACTTCACAGCTAAGTTTATCAAATCTTAAAAAAGGGGATTATTATAAGATTCTTATTTCAGGTCAAGCAATTAATAACACAGATTCTGATGTAAAATTAAACTCTGAAATGAAACTCTCCTATAGTCCAGATGGTATTGGAGATAATGTCGTTAAGTCTATTGCTCAAATGATTGAAATTGATTCTGGAGAATTAAAATTTAGTGATGTTCCAGAACTTATGGAGTTTAAATCAACCTCATTCGGTGTTGATCTTAATAACAAATTGATAGATCGAGCGGATCCCTACTGGCAATTAAAAATTTCGGATTTGCGTGGTACAGTTCCTCGTGGAGAAGAAAAACTCATTGATCGTAAAAATTGGAATGTATATGCGACCGCAGATGCTTTCAAGGATGAGAATGGAAAAGAAGTTTCTAATAAGGCTTTAGCAGTGACATATATAGAAGGAAACCAACAAACGGATCTATCAAATGAAGAAATACGAATTGTAAATCATGATGTTGCTGGTGAAACTCCTAAAGATAATTCAGAAACCATTATTGATTGGGAAAATAATGAAGGAATTAAAGCAGTTGTTCATGACCGAAGTAAATTGGATAGTAACAAAAAGTATAGTTCAGATATGACATTTGAACTTCGAATTGAGCCATAGGAGGTAGAAGTTTGAAAAAATATTTAGTCATTTTAATTCTGTTCCTGATAACTTTAACTGGTGCCTTTTCCTTGGAAGCAAAGGCAGTGACTTCAAAAAGCTACTCAACGAATGTTGGAATTACTTTTAAGGATAGTGAAAAAACAAATAATTCTAGTTCGGAGTCAAAACAGAATAATTCAACAGATAAAACACATTCCGCAAATAACAATGGCTTTTTACCGAAAACAGGAAATCGATCACAAGGTTTATTTTTGTTGGGATTAATATTTATAATAATAATGCTAATGATCAAAAGATTTAAAAAAGAAAAAAATTGAGTCATAATTAAATGAAGAAGAAAACTAGTTTTAAATAAAATGAAAATATAGTTAAAGTCCAAATGAACTAAATTAAGATAGGTAGAAAGGAGAAAAATGAACATAGATAAAAATGAAATGGAGATAGAAAAAATAGGTGTATTTTATCATCAATTATTAATTGAATGTCAAAACGTACGGAAATCAGTCAATCAAATAGAGCGTGAGTTGGGCTACCCAAGGAATGCATTACATAACTATAAGAATGGAAGAAGCCCCTCTAGTAAAAGATTGTTAGAATTATCAGAGTATTTTGATGTTTCTCCTAAATATTTACTTGGAATTGAAGATAGTAAGACGAAGAGTTCAATTCAAGAATTTTTTGAAGGATTGAATGCGTTTGAAAAACAAGAAATGAGCCGATTTTGTCATCAATGGTTGATGTTACAAAGTTTTATGATCAACAATGGTTGATATTGTAAAGTTTTATGATCAGTAATATGAATTAGATAGTAAAAAAATAGTTCAAATATGACAGTGAACATCTTATGAGCCGATGTATCAAACAGTTATTCAACAAATGTTGGTATTACATTTTAAAGTAATATAAAAAATATGGGTTTCAAAAACGAATCAAATCAAAACATTTCAACTACTAAAGTAATTCTTATAAATAGTAAAAAGTTTTTTCTAAAGACAGATGAAAGTTTACAAGACTTAGTGTCTGATGGATATTATTTTTATTACTATGATTTTTAACTAAACAGATAAAAAAGAAAAGGAAATTAAGATTAAGAAATTTTGAGAGAGTGTTTCTCAAAATTTCTTAATTCTGCTAGACATGAATAAAATTAAAATATGGATGTGCTTCGGATTTATATTAATTCTTAGTATTATTTCGATACCGGCAAAAGCTAGCACTAACTTAATTGTTAAACCAAGTGGAAACGTTAGCGCAAGAGCTAAAGCTGAGTTAAGACAATTTTCTCATTCTAATTTGGAGCCAACAGGGCTATACATGAGAAAGGGTGACAAAATAACAGTCACCGCAAGTAATATTACAAAAGCTAAAATTTTCTTAGGTCTAATGGGAAAATACAGTGATCTAAATGGTGGAACTGAAAATAACTATAAAGAATTAGATTTGAAAAATGGTTCTAATGAATTTACAATGGACATTGATTTTGGAAAAGTTTATATTGAAAACTTATCAGAAGTAGATGATATAAATATATCAATTGATGGTGGCAGAACTAACCCTATCTATAGACTAGATACGACAAATGAAGAAGAATTTAAAAATATTTTAAAGAATAATTCTGATTCTCCTTTTTTTGAGCTAGTTGGTAAACGTATACATGCGTTATTTCGAAGCAGTACCGATAATATTGATGCATTATTAAAAAGAGATAGTGTCAAAGCATTGGTGGAAGATTTAGATGCTACAACAGTGGCTGAAAGTGAGAGTGGAGGACTATTTTATGGAGATTCTCCTTCTTTAGGGAATAATTATAAATCAGAGAATCGCATATATTTTTATGAATCTGATACGAATAACGCAGCAGCTGCCACTAATTTGCGTATCATTCTCGGTAGGACTGCCGCAAAGAGTATTTTAGCGTCAACCCCGACAGATAACCAATGGACTCTGTGGCATGAAGAAGGACACACTTACCAGAATCCTTATATGAAATGGGGATCGGATGGAGACAATGGTAGTTATCCTTTTTACAATAATAATGAAGTTACAGTTAATATAACGCCTATTTATCTTCAACATAAAAAAGGAATTAAAGGTCGGCTTTACACTGAAACAGGAAAAAGAGACTCAATCCAGACATATTTATCGCGGAGTAACGTGGGAAAAGATTTTGATACAACAAGCCAAGGAGATTTCAAACCAAATACAGATGCCTCAATATGGATTAAAGCTGGAATGTTTAACCAATTAATGATTGCTTATGGATATGATATTTTTTCCTATGTCAATCAAGAATATAGGAATATGTATTATTCTGGTGAAACAATGCCTGTATCCAATGAAGAAAAACGACAATGCTTCATGAAAATCGTTAGTCAAGTAACAAAAAGGAATTTAACGGATTATTATGAAAAATGGGGACTTCATCCTAACAATGATACAAGAGACTATATGGAGAGCTATTCTAAACCTTCAGTACCTATTGAAGATAATATACTTCCGGGAAATGATGAAGCAATAGAAGACAACGTTCTTCCAAAATTTGAAGTTCCAACTGCGATACCTAAGAAAGCTGAATTCATTCTTGGAGCTCAGCCGAATGACTATAATCTTGATAATCTTATTGAGTCAGGGAGCTTAAAAAATATGCCTTCTGGGGACAAGATTTCTCCAATCAGTCAGATAATTACAACGAATGATCTACTAGATAATTCAGGCGTTAAAGTGAAGTTAACAAATGAAGAGGGACAAACTAATATAATTAGCATCCCTGGAGAAAAAAGCTATGGAAATGCAATTTCTATGACTGCTTATCAATCTGAGGAACGCGCGATATATACCTTACACAAGAAAACCAAGACCATTGAAACATTTACAGATGAGTCCAGAACAACGCCTATTCTTTCTGGGGAAGGAACATATGTTTCTTTCAAACTTATGGATAGAAATGGCGAAATAAAGAAAGAGGTCTCTTGTAATAAAGGAGTACCTCCACAAGACTTTGTCCATTCTTTAAGAGATATTCCCTATAGTGAGGGGGATGTTGTTGAAATCAGTGTCCAAGACTCTGGAAAACTTCAAAGCTATAAAAATGGTGAGGTTGATTTAGTCCGCACAAAATCAACCAAAAAAGAGTATTTCAGAATTGTCCAAGATCAATTTATACATTTATCAGAAAATGACCTTGTTCCAACTGGTACCGCAGTTTCGCAAGAAGTCAAGCTTGGGGATAGTATCCCAGAAGCTTCAAAGTTTATAAAAGATATTAAAGCTCCTTTTGGAGATGATAAGGTATCTGTTACTTTATCTACGATTCCTTCCATAAATACAATAGGTGACAAAGATGGAGCTGTTACCTTAAAAGATAGTACTACAGGTCTGACCTCAACTGTAAAAGTTAAAATGTCAGTTGTTTATGATAACAGCTTGGCTTTAGCAGCTTATCTTAAAAGTGATATTCGTGCTGTGTTGAGGCTTGATGCAAAAAATAGTAGAATAGTTTGCTTCTCAAACCCTGATCGAACAACACCTATAAATAGTGCAATTGAAAACTATTGGAAAGTAAAAATAATTCGTGATGGTGAGCTAGTTAAAGAGGTTAGCGCTTCAGGAACAGATACCCCTTTTGATTTCGCTAAAGCTTTAAACGGTTTAGAGTATCAAGAAGGCGATCTTGTTTATCTGTATGCTGCACAAAAATTTATTGAGAACTACCATGAAAGTCAACTTGTAGCGGACACTTATGGGAATGAAAATTATTTCAAAATAATGAATAATCAATTTGTGCAGGTTAGTGATTCAGATCCAACGCTTACAGTTGGGAATAGCCATCTTTTGTACGAAAAGGGCGAAGCATTGAGTGAAGATGAACTCTTTAAAGAAGGACAAGTTTCCACAGAATCAGGCAATCAACTCTCAAGTGACTTTACATCGGAACTTTCTAAAACTTTGGGAGAACACATAGTGACCGTCACTGCTACTAACCCAGTCACAGGAACAAAAGTTTCTAAAACACTTACGATTAGTATTGTTAATCCTTCATTAGTACTTAAGGGGAGCTTAGGATTTACAGGTGGTACCAATCATATGATTATCAATCAACCTAAAGAAGTACATTTAGCTATTTCTGGAGAATCAGGATCATCTACTGCAAAAGCCTTAAAACTCGTCCATCAGTTCGGAGCAGATCATTTGAGTCTTGGAAAGACACTTAATCAGAAACTGCCTGGGCAGGAGTGGGAAAGTCAGGGAATTGAGCCTAATGAGCCTTTAACACTTTCACTAGATCAAATGAGTACGGACGAAAGTTTTGAAGCTAAATACGACATCACAGCGTCTGAGGTCCTTTCTAACAAACAAGGGGATCAGTGGCATATCAATTATTCCTATGTGAATAAAGTTGATGGTGTTGAAAAAACTTATACTAAAACTCTTGACTTGTCTTTAGATACAGAAACGATCGATGTGCCAGATAACAGTGGGGCTTCTCAGCTTCAGAAAAAAGGAATGATTACTTTTAAAGATGATAATCACCCAACTTATCCAGTAGACCCAGTGAATCCAGTACAACCGATTGTTCCGGACCAACCGATCAATTCAAACGGTGCGGAGCTCATGATTACTTATGCCTCTGACCTCAACTTTGGAAAACAGTCTAAGTCTGAAACAAGTTGGCACGCCCTTGCGGACTCAGTAAAAGATCAAGTAAACTCTGATTCATCTCGATCTGTGGTTCCATTTGTTTCAGTTAAAGATTCAAGAGGAACAAATCGTAACGGATGGAAACTTGAAGTCACAAAAGATGATGACTTCAAGGATGATAAAGGGAATATCTTAAAAGGGGCTGATCTGATCTATTCAAACTTGAATTATGCGGATCAAACAAATATGCCAGTCGCAACTTCTGGTTCAGTTACTCTTAGTCAATCCGCATCTGTAATTGCTCAAGCAGATTCAACCCAAGGTGCAGGAAACACTTCTTTAGCTTTGGGAAGACTTGGAGAAAACAATCAAACTTCAGGAGTTACACTAAGTGTATTGCCTGGCACATTGATTAATACAAAAACCTATCGTACGACTATTACTTATGAATTAGTCGCAGGCGTTTAAAAGAAGTCCATATTGGAGTTCTATTTCCGACCTTTTCTCCAAAGAAAGATGCAGCAGTTATTGGAGTCAGAACTAATTCTGGTGTTCTTGAAATTGATAATATTAAATTATATATTTTTAAATTAAAAAGAATGATAAAGTATAGGATAAGAAAAGATTGATAAATGAAGTATCAATCTTTTTTATTTTTCAACTATTTAAAGAAAAGTTCTATATTTTAAATCAGTCCAAAGGAATTTAGTTACATATGTATAGTAAATGTTTAAAGCATTTTTTAGTCACATGAGGGAACTGTTTGAGCAATTAATAGTTCAAAGTGCCTTTTTCCTTTTGAGTATGGTGCTTCATTTAATTTTGCTTTTTGATTATAGTCATTTTTTCTTCTCTACAATAATTGATATATAAAGTGTATACCAAATATTGTAAAATGATATTTTTAGGAAAAAAACAAAAAATATAAGATTTTTACAATAAAAACATTAATGAATGCGGTAACATAGTATTGTAAAAAATAAATATTTTTAGGAGAATCTTATGCACAAAAAATTAATAACAAGTGCTGCATTATTGTTAGCAGTATCGCCTGCGTTGCCTAGTGTGTTAACATCAACTTTAGTATCCGCTGATACTGATAGTTCTACTATTAGAACTAATGTATCGCCACGCGAAATCATGGGAAGGTTTTCAGGAGAAATACACGAAGGCATGGGCATTTCAAGTATAGGAATAGGAGCATTCGAATATATTGTACCCCCATTTCTAATGCTTGATGTAATAGACGGTGGTCCAGAGAGTTTGAGCTGGTCAGCATCAGTCTATAATGTGACTACAGGTGAGTTAGTTAATGATTGGCAAGAATTTAAGCATGGTGGTAACGATATTATCTTTAACCTCGATAAAACAAAAGTTCATGTAGGGGATCAGCTGAAAGTTAATGTACATGCCAATTCAGGGAAAGGGAATATTACATTTATAGCAGGCATTTAATATACCTCTGATGTATAAAATGAAAGCGCTAGATATTCTAAGGGGGTTTTTTGTTAAAATAATATCGAATTGCCTAATGATACTAAGAGCTTATTGATTAAAGTTAATACTGGTATAAATTCTGAAGCTTTTGTGGATAATGTTTACTTAATAAGAAATTCACAAAGTTTGGTGATTGGAAAGACTTTAAACACGGTACTAATAATCTTTATATAAATCTTGATACGAATAAACTTCAGGTAGGAGATATGCTACAGCCTCAGTTACATGCAACGTCTGATAGTGGCTACGTCGCATTGAATATTAGGAAGATGACATAAGCATCTTTGTATCTATCGCATTAATATCTACGTGTAGAGTATATCGTTCAGAAAAGTTCATACTCTATTCATATGAGTTATTTAGACTGGGAGTAAATTATTAATATGATTTCAAATAAAAAAATAATGACATGTGGCGTAATAGCCCTATCTTCGCTAATTATCGGCTCTAAAGTAAATGCAAATACTGCATCGAGTGATTTAAATGCTCTATTTACTAGTTGGAGCATAACCAATGCTTCTGATAAGGCTAATGCTGTGGTCAGTGATTCTGTTACCTTGGGAGATAAATTTTCCGACGAATCAGTTGGTATGTTCAGCAATATGGTTACCATTGATGGGGAGGAACATACCTATTCTTATCACGATGGAGATTCTTCTACTTCGCCTTACTACCGTATTGATAGCAACAATCAAACATATGTAATATCTGGAAAGACTAATTACTATAAAAAAATAAATAAGGATGGAAATGTTGATTTAGCCCGAGTAATAACAAGCAGCGATGGGATGCAAGTGGCTGAAAAGTTAACTTTGAACATTTCTACAAGGTCATTTGACCACGAAGTAACGGTTAGAAATGGGACTGAATCAAATATTTTAGGACAATATTTCGGAACATATCTAGATACAATGTTGGATGATAATGACGAAATACCTATTTATGCCTCAGGCGATGGGGGTACCTATATTGAAGATAGTAATTTAAAACTTTTTAATAAGACTTTAAGTAATAATATTTGTTTGAATGCTGGGCACTATAGCCCGGACGGGATATTATTAGATAAAGTACCAGTAGCAAACCAGAAGAAGGGTGAAGAGTTAGTTGACTCTGGAGATAGTGCGCTCCAATACCAGACAAAGTCAAAAGTTTCCTTAAAAGTTAATGATACACTTACATACAATTATTCAGAAGCTTTATATTCTCAAGATGAGCCAGATCCAACTTGGCCAGATGGCTCTCCAAACGGGTGGAAAGATTTTGCAGGCCAAAATCTCGATTTATTAGATAGCCCAGAAAATTCACTATTTGGTGACTATGTCTATTACTCAGGTGAAACCTCAGCAATTTATAAGCAGTTTATTGGTGAGGAAATGCTACATGAGGGCAAATATCGTGTAACGGTCTATGCCAAAGGTATAGATTCAGAAATTCCAACCCTGCCTTTAAAAGTAAGTCTAAAAAAAGACCCAGCATCTGGTGATAGTCGAACTTTATTACTGGCTAATCCATTGGGTTCAGGTGAAAAAGTAGATAAGGGGTACTATAAAGTCACAGCAGATGTGGATATAGCAGAAGACGAAACTTCTCCACTCATCACTGTCCAAAATTATCAGGGAGGATATATCGCTGGTATTTTCCTCGAACCGCTTGGTTAGTAATAAATTCAAAAGTATATATTGAAAGGTTTTATAAAAATAGGAAAATTAACATTATAAGCTTATGAATAATGATGTTGAACATTTTAAAAATACATTCTGCACTATCTATCACTCTCTCTGGAGAAACCATATTCTTGATGTTCCTATTTACCGTAAAGATCACCCATAAACGACTTTAGCCTTTACAAATCATAGACTGTAAAAATTAGTTAGAAACCTGTAAGCCAAAGGCTTACAGGTTTTTGTTGATTTACTAACACCCGTAGATGCTTTATGATTTTTCTCGTTTTAATTCTAAAGGGGGTCCCGTTCGCGCTCGGGACCCCGTTATGAGTTTTTTAATATTTTTGGAAAAGTAATAGTCATAACATGTTATAATTTATTTATAACAAATGAAAATAATTTAGGAGAAACAACATGTCCAAACAGCGTTCAGTATTTTTAGAAAAAGCTTGGGAGAAAGTAAAAAAAGAACCTACAGTATGGAGTGCTATAGAAGTAAAAGACAAAGCTTTTTATTACAAAACAGATGAGGAAAAATTATTTTTAAGTAGTTTTAAAAGCAGAGACCTTCCTTTATCTCCGTATTCGTTAACACCTTTGGGCAAAGTATTGACAAAGTTAAGCACTCTAGCTAATATTATGTCACGTCGCCCAGGAACAGAAGAAGTTACTTTCTATGTTCTTCATAACTCTCCTCAGACAGGTATCTTAGGGAAAAAAGCAGATGAAATGATGTTGAAAGTTGCAGCTCCTCCTCTTGTCTGGAGCTGGATTTGATAGTCTCGAAATTGAAAGATTAATACATAGAGTAAATGAATTATCAGAGCACTCATTTGATAAGGACTATCAAAGTTTAAATGTTGATATTGACAAAAAATGGTTGAACAATAATAAAATAGTCACTGAGAAATTATTTGGTATGAACCATCATATAGTAAGAGAAAATATTTCAATTTTCGAGTTTTGGGAAAGCTCTCAAAAATTAAAACTAGAACGTTATGATAATTTAATTATTTCATGTAATGGTTTTGCGGAATTTTTATCTGATATAGAGCTTCGTAAACTTTATGAAGAAATTTTTAATTTTTCGCAAGACTTTAAAGGGAACGTTGATATTATTTTACCGTTTGCGAATAAAAATAAAGAACAGGAAACCCTTGGTAAGAAAATTGGCTTCCAATTTAAGGCGAAAGCTAAACAAGAGATTATCAAGATGATTGAAGAAATTTTTATAAATTACAAATTGACATATGATGAAAAATATAGTCATATCGTAATGAATATACAAAAACATTTTTATTAAGAAGTAATATTAGTTAGGTGATTTTCGTGAGTTTCAGAAAAATTTAGATTTTTCGTACACTTATAACAGACAGAAACCTTGTGGTTGAGCCATTTAGTATTTGTAAGAGATAGAAAACCGCAAAAAATCGCGGATTATGGCAATATTATTAAAAAATAAGAGCGGTTTTAATCGAAATACTAGGTAATTCTTTGAGGAAATATGAGTTGTTTATCTTCAAATTTTATGATATTTTTAAAGAGCCATAAACATAAGCAAAAAGCATATTCTGATTTCACACACGATTCGTCAGGATATGTTTTTTTATTTGCTCGATTTATCATCGCTTAGTTTTTGTTGTTGTGATATAGTAGTAGTACATTCTATTTTATCCATAGAATAATTTTCTTTTATCAACTGTCTTCCTTTAAGAACTCCGAGGGCAGTTTTTTATTATGGGGTACATAGAACATAGAAACAAAAATGCACGGTAGTGAAAAATAAAAAAACTCCTCTATCGAGGAGCTTTAGGAGTAAACTTTATGAAAAATTTTTCTGGAATAAAAGTATTATATCCAAACTGCCTTAAATAAATCAAAAAACAATCATAAATATAATGGTAGATTCAAGTAAAGATATGTGTTATAATTAGTATAAAGAAAAAAGAGCTTGCTACTAACAAGCTCCATAGAGACCGTTTAAGACGGTTGACTAGTAACTTATCTAAAAATAGATCCGTACTTCGTCAAAAGTATAAGCGGATCTATTTTTTTATGCTTTTTACTATTGTTATTACAAGAGTAATCAGTGCAAGTACAAACATGCCAAAAAGAAGCATGAGTGAGATTGCATTGTAAACGCTCAAAAATATAGCCTTTCTAGTTTGATAGGGTGCAACCCATTAACATGGCATCACCCCTCTTTCTTTACTCAGCCAACCGCTATAAACTTTCTCTGCTATTATTGTATCAAAAAAGGAGCTTACAAGCTAGAAAAACTTGTAAGCTCCTTTTGAGTTTTAAAATGGAAGTTGATCATCTTCAATATTCATTGGTTCTGAGTTCGCAAATGGATCATGAGCCTCTGCAGGGGAACTTTGTTTTTGATTATTTTGATTTGCTGAAGGCGGTGGAGTGGGTACATTTCCTCTTTCCTGACGACTTTCGAGCATTTGGAAACTGTCCGCCACAACTTCAGTCACATAGACACGTTGGCCTTGTTGGTTTTCGTAGTTACGTGTTTGAATACGGCCAGTAATGCCAATCAAAGCGCCTTTTTTAGCCCAGTTGGCTAAGTTTTCAGCTTGTTGCCGCCAGATGACACAATTAATGAAATCAGCCTCACGATCTCCGTTTGCATTTTTAAACTGTCGGTTAACTGCTAAGAAAAAAGTAGTTACCGCTTGATTTTGTGGTGTGTATCTGAGTTCAGGGTCACGTGTAATACGACCAACTATGGTGACATTGTTTATCATCATTTTTCTCTTTTCGTGTTTTGGTTTATTATAACAGAATTTCTGTTATTTTGGATGCAGTGATAAAAATTAAGATACTGGAACATTTAAAATTGAGGTGTCAATATTAACCGCCTTAAAACTTTTTAAAATCATTTGTAGCTTTTCTTTTTGGTTTGGTTCAAGGGTTCTATTATATTTTTTGTAAGCTTGAACTAGAATATATTTAGGCTTTTTCGTCTTTCTTTTACTAACTATAAACTCTAAGTCAACATTCTCACCATTATCTGTGTACCGACAAACAAAACAGTCACCCTCTCGATGTCTCCAAACGTAACCGCCGATGCAGTTGCCCATTTCTTCACCCTCATCAACCAATTCGATTCCTTTTTTAAAGAGGTAAAAATCAGCCACAGTTTCGAGAGATTCAGCTAACTTTTGGAATCGTTCAGAAGTAGCGAATGTAAAATCGAACTCTTTTTGATGAAGATTTCTCAAGCGTAAACGTTCCTCTTTTGCTAATCGATCATGAAATCTTTTTGCTTGAGAGAGAGTGTTAGGTAGTTTAATTTGTTGCTTTGGACGTGGTTTATAATCAAGAGACATGTCAATTAAATCCGTCAATAAATCATGATACTGATCACTTTTTTCATCGGTTAAATTTTCAGAATTTAATCCTTCTTTATTTAGTAGATAGGCGAAACAAATTTCTTTTATTGTTTCTAATTTATATCTCCTAGTTGAATAATCAAGTGAAACATGAGGGTGCTGCTTAAAGTACATTTCAATTTTTGAGAAATCTTCAGGAAATATCCAGGGCTTGAGAACTCTTAAAATATAATTTTGATCAAGAGTTAGTTTGTTACTTGGAAGATATTCTAATGATTTTTTATAGAAGCTTTCAAAAAAGTTTTTCTTCGTAGGGTATAAAAGTAAGTCGTGGAGTGCCGCTGGGAAATGTTTTGGACTTTCTCTCAATACATCTTTATAGATTGGAAATCTTGCGCTTATCGCTTCTTCTATCGGACCCTTTAGCTGTTCCTTCAATTTCTGAAAATTGAATAGGAACTGGTGATAATTCAGTAATTGCTTTAATGTACCAGTCAAATTTTCGAGGATTATTTATATTTTCTTCAAGTTCATAGATTGGTTTTGGAATTGGTTCTCCTTTAGTTTAGCTCACATCATAAACTGAAGCGAGATAGAATCCTTTAACTTCCTTGATAATGTTCCCCTCTTTATCACGACTGTAATTTCCATCTTTATCTTTTTTTGCGGCTAAATTTGGGACAAATATTTTCAGCGCTTTCTGTCCACGTTGAACTTGTCTTCCTTTCTCTTGCCAGGAACGATAACCAGCAACGAGTGAAGCTTTAGGATTTTGACCTTTGATAAGAATCTTATTTCTGTAAGAGTATTGTCTGAACTGACGTGCAAAATCTAAGTAGTTTTTAAAGATCTCACTATCAAGGTATTCCCCAATTCCTGATTTTATATGCTCTTCGATTCCTTTTAAATCTTTTTGAGCAATCAGTTCTTGGAGTGATAAAGGTTGAACAAGTTCGTCACTTGTTTGTTATAGGTTGAGCTGAAACTTCATCTAAATGACCTTCTAAAGTATCAATTTCCCCGCTAATCTTTGCGACTTCTACCAGGCTATCTGAAGCACGTGCATCAGAAATTTTAGTAGTAATTGCCTGCTCAATTTCTTTTTTTAACTCTTCTTTATTTTGAGGAAGAGTAATTTTGAAATTATTTATTGATTCAGTCCAATCTAAAACACCTAATTTTTTTGAGATATCTTGATTATTTTCAAAGAATCGAGCTGTACTAAGCTTGATTTTATTTTTAGCGTTGATAGGCGATAAAACATCCACTTCAGCAACATATTGATGGTGCTGGTAGTTGATCGTATCACGTGCTGTGAAATTTATTTTGACTGTATTCTTATCCGCATCATAACTACCTGGAATCAATTCATCATAAAATTGAAATTCAAACATCTTTGTACCATCATCAGCCTGGTGAAGTGCCTGCTCTTTTGATTCATTCTGTAACTTCATAATAGAAGACTCTTGCATCGATTTTTCTGGATGATTGATTTTAAATTCTGCAATTTCTTTCATTGATCGCTTATCATCATTTGACAAGTTATCTACTTGATGTGAAGCAGCAACGATTAACTCCCCGTCTTCGTCCTTTACAAAAGTGATATCACCCTCACTTGTTGCAATATTGACACTAGCAACGTTACTATCAAAAGCTGGGTGATATTCCACAGTGAATTTTTCGTAGGTTTCAATTCCTAAAATGATTGCTTCTTCAGTTTGCTTTATTAGCTCTACAATCTGTTCAACTTGTTGCCTAATCTTTTCTATTCCTTCAGGGAACAAAGAAAGCGTTGACATGAAATATTGATTGTCTGACATTTCATGATTTGCGACTTTAAGGATATATTGTTCAAAGGCTCTTTTCACATCGGCTTGATGCGCTTCGAGAAATTTTGACTGCTCCTTTGGGAGTGTATTTCTAATTGGTAAAACTCCATCTTTTTCAAGGTAGATTGCTTTTTGAAAATCTAATCCAGGTCTTTTAAAGTGAGGATTAGCAGTTTTAAAGGGAGTGTCAAAAACAGCTCCCTGGGGTTTCTTTCTTCCTAAATTTGCCCGAAGCGGGATATACCAATTAGTATTTTCATCATATAACCCAACAAAGTTTCTCCGAGTCGCTTTATCAATAAGCTGCTCAGAACCTGTTGCAGCTACTATTTCAGCGATAGCTGTCTCTTTTATGGTCACTAGGTTGATTGACATTAATGGTCTCCTATGCTATAATTTTTATATAGATAAGAAGAGCTAGGCAGGGTATGCCTTGAATACCTCAATGAGATTAGGCTCTTCTTTTTTTGCGCTCAAAAAGCTCTTGAAATTAATCAAGAGCTTTTATTTGTTTTATAGGTTAGTTCCAGGTAATCTTCAAATGAAGCTTCCTTGTATTGTGTTGAGTAAGTCCGATATTTATAGTAAAAATCAAAGAACTTGATAAATTCCCCGAAAATTTCATCTTCTTTTTTCTCTAACTTACGAAATTCGTCCCCAATTTCAGGGTTTATTGCTGATCTATAGTCTGCACCATAATACATAATCATCATCCCTGCAGATTCACAAAGCTGGGAATATGCAAGATGAAGAAGACCGTCTACAGTAGGATAACTTCGATACTCATCATAAAATTCTTTTTGGTAATTAAAATCGGGAAATAATTTCATTATTTCGTTAAACATTTCTTTTTCAATCATAATCAATCCTTCCAATGATTTAGTGACTCATATGAACGCTTTTGCTAGGAGTAATACGTTGAGTGGGAGCAATTTTAAGCATTCCCTTTGAATACTTTAACTCATCATTCCAGTCGTTCTTAGTCTGTCCTGGATAGAGCGGGGGAAGTTCTTCAGTAATTGAGAACTTAGCTCCATATTTATCTGTTATCGATTGAACAAAATCTTTTCCTGCTGCATCGTTATCGACGCAAAGATGAATTTCAAGTTCTTCAGGAGGAAAACCGTTTGTAGAACGATTGACAAATTCGAGGAAGGTCTCAGGCTTCTTACTTTTTTCAAATATTTCTTGAGTTTGAGAAATAGCTCTCAAAATCTACCATTAGGGAAAACTTTTCTCTTTCTTTAAGTTAATTTTCATAATAAAAAGGGGCTAATTCTAGTCCCTTTTTATTATGGAAATTGTAATGCTTCACGAGTCAAGTCATCTAGTGCATTAAAAACTGAAGGATGGTGAGAGAGATATTCTTTTACTCCAAAAATTCCACGTCCTAATTTTTGTCCATATCACAAAAAAGTATATTCTAATTAATCGCGTCAAAAATTAAAATATACTTTTTTTCTGTGTATTTTGCTCTATGCCTAAAACATAAAACTTGAAGATAAAAAACCTATCAATAGTAGAAAATGAATTTTTTAACAAAAAAAAATAACAAAGCTAATGCAAAATCGCTTAATCTTAATGCAATTTTTAGTGTTTGATAAGCGAAAAAAGCCTTAACTGTAAGTATTATGCAATGTTAAATAGTACGAAAAATTAACATTTTTCCGAAAGTTATTAAATTATGGAAATTCTTATTAAAAAAATATGGAATCAGAAATTTATTTTCATATCTGACTACAAGTCTTATTCTGTTGAGAAGGAAAGATTTCTAAGTGATTTTAACAAAAAGGAATACACAAAGAACTTATTGACTGTACATATCTACAATTTTATAGATTTTAATTTTTGTTACTTTATCCTAGCAATGTTATAATATGACCTATAAGGTTAAGCTGTAGAAGGAGAAAAATGAATAAAACTTTAAAAGCTCCCAAAGAGGGCTACCATCAAAAAGATAATAGCGAATCTCTAATCCCTAAACCACTTATAGAAAATCCTAATTATTTAACTGCTAATAAACTAAAAGGGAAAAAAGCTATTATTACAGGTGGAGACAGTGGTATTGGTGCAGCAGTCGCAATTGCTTTTGCTCATGAAGGAGCGGATATTGGTATTGTATATCATGAAAATGATAAAGATGCTCTGATTGTTAAAGAACGTATAATAGAATTAGGGCGATCTGCTTATTTATATAAGGGAGATATTGGTCATGAAGATATTGTGAAAAATGCTGTTGATTTCTTTACAAAACAGATTGGCTCTATCGATATTCTTGTCAATAATGCTGCAGAACAACATGAAAGAAATAGTATTGTTGATATTGATACAGAAGAAATTGATAGAGAATTTTCAACAAATATTTATAGTTTTATGTACTTCACTAAACATTTATTTCCTTACTTCAATAAAGGGGCATCTATCATAAATAATGCTTCAGTTAATGCGTACAGAGGTCATCCAAAATTATTAGTTTATTCTACGACTAAAAGTGCTGTTGTAGGGTATACGAGATCATTAGCTGTTAGGGATGAATTTTTAAATAAAAATATTCGTGTCAACTGCATAGCTCCTGGTCCCATCTGGACTCCGCTTATTCCTGCTACGATGGAAGGAATGACTCATGATAAATTTGGACTCGATACTCCAATGAAACGTTGCGGAGAAGCATATGAAGTTGCGCCAAGTTTTGTTTTTTTAGCCTCTAATCAGGATAGTAGCTACATAAGTGGTCAATGTATTCATGTTAATGGAGGAGCAGTCGTAAATGGTTAAGCTCATTTATATTTATTTATCTTCATTTCTTTAAACAATATATGCTAAATATAAACTTTTTAAACAAAAAAAGAATGCCATAAATTTATAGCATTCTTTTTTTGTTTAAAACTATTTTACTCTAGGGCCATCAGATTTTACATCTTCTACCTTATCCTTAACTTTATCAACCTGATTAGAAGTAAACTTACTTGTCGTTTGTGCGGCATCAGTAACCTTATCTTGCAAACTTACTTCATCTTCTTCTTGTTGTGCTTTAGTTTTGATATCAATAACTGAAACATTTACTTCCACAACTTCTAAGTCAGTCATTCCAGCTACTTCTTTACGAATAATCTCTTTCATTGATTTGTAGATTTCTGGTACACTTTTCTTGTATTCAGTAATAATTTTAAGATCTACAGCCACTTGTTTTTTTCCAACTTCTACATCAACTCCTGCAGTGACATTTTCAGTATTTACTAATTTCCCTGTTAGATTTGAGAAAAATCCTCCATCAACTGCAAGAAGTCCATCAACTGATTCCAAAGCCAAACCTACAATTTTTTGAATCACTTTGTCTTCATAAGTCAATGTTCCCTTGATTTCATTTACGTTTTGTTTGTTATTTGTTTCTACCATTATGATTCTCCTTTTAGTTAAAAAATTATTTGTTTTTTAAGTGTCCAATAATCCCTGATTTTTGTATATAATACCCAACTAAAGCTCCAATTACAATAAGAATAAGAAGGAGCACTGTTTTCCAAAAGCCTATTGTAAAGATTAATAGCGTTAAAAAAGCTCCTACGATCCCACCAATAATTGGATATTTATATTCTTCTAAAAATGTCATCTCTGCTCCTACTCTACACGAATGCTAGAAGAGTCTTTTTTAGGTGCCAGTCCTCTAACTTTTACTTGTACTATCAACTTATGATTGATACCAAAGAAGTTTTGCAAGTTGCTTTGTAAAGAGTGAGAAATTTTCTCTATTCTTTCAACAGCTTCTTCTCGTGGTAGAATTTCTCCTTTAATAAGAACTTTTACCTTTTTCTTAAACAATTTGATTTTGATGCTCGGCTGTCTTATGTAACCTAATTCCGTAATGTTTTCTCTGACCAACCCCTCAATGGCAGAACGTTTTAACACCAAGTGGCCCATTTTATCATCCAAAATAATCGATAAATATGTTTTGGGCATAAAACAAAATATGATTAAGGAAACAAAAAGAACTAATGCTAAAACTGAACAAAAAACAAAGATGTATTGTGGAACATACTGACCAAAATCTGAAACCTGAGTCACTTCTTTAATTTGCCATGGAAAGTTCATAGCACTAAAGTTTTCCCACAAAATCAATAGAATCAGAGATAACATGATGAGATCAATGAATATAAAAATTCCTTTTTTTATTCTAGACAATAAATTCTCCTATCTTATCCATCATTTACTGATTAGACTTGCCAAAGAAAAAAGAAACAACTGCCACTACAATAACTGCCCCAATAATAGATGGAACTATTGCCATTCCAGCTAATTTAGGGCCCCATGTTCCTAATAATCCTTGTCCTACTGCCGATCCTACCAGCCCAGCAATAATATTCGCAATCCATCCCATTGCCTTTCCCTTATTGGTAATTGCTCCAGCAATTAAACCGATAAGAGCTCCAATAATTAACGACCAAATCATTGTTAACTCCTTTCTGTATGCTTATTACACTTATAATATATCAGCTTTTTTAATACAATTCAAATCATCTGCTCATTTTTATCAAATAATTACAAATCATTTGAAGTTTGTAAAAGATATCTTTCTTGTTTTATGCTAATATATAAATATAAAAAACAAATAAATAAATCTCTTGTTTTTTGTAATTTGTTATTGTTCTATAATAATAGAAACCTTTTTAAAGAATATGGAGGAATTATGAATTTTTACGATATTGGTTTCTTAAAGTCACAGTCAGGCCTCACAGACTACATATGGTATCTGTTTATTTTTGGCTCTCTTGCTCTCTTGCTCATTGTCTTTGCTTTATACTTGAGGCATCAGATTAAGGTAAAATATAGAGATTTGAGCATAATATTTTTACTTTTTCTAATATTATCTGTGGGTATTCAGTATTCAAACTATCAAGTGAATCAATCAAGACACACTCAGTCTTCTCAAATGGTAGCTTTTATTGGTGACTTAGCTACTGATAAAGCGATAAGTCAAAATAAGATTTTGGTTAATTCTACACAACTTACAGATGGAATCATTGTTAAGATAAAAGATAAATTTTATAAAGTGAATTTAAGCACAGACCAACAATCATACACCTTAACGAGAGCCTACTTACTTAATGATAAAATAACTATTATTTCAAAATAAATTAAAGGAGAAACGATGCAGCTTTACAGCCCAATCATAATCAAATTTGCCCTTGGAATTATTTGCTTAATTATACAAATCAATATTATGGGAAAAGGGAATCTAGCTCCCTCATCTGCTATGGACCAAGTACAAAACTATGTCCTCGGTGGGATTATAGGTGGTGTAATCTACAATGATTCCATTACCGTTTTACAATTTGTTTTAGTTCTCATCATTTGGACTCTACTTGTACTAATTCTCAAATTTTTAAAAGAGCATAATCGGTATATTAAAGTGCTCGTCGATGGTAAACCACTAACACTCATTCAAGATGGTCAAGTCAAAGTTAACGATTGCCTTAAAAATGGGATATCTGCTAACGAATTAATGTTTAAACTAAGAGCGAATGGTATTTATGAAATTCAGGATGTTAAAAGGGCTATCTTAGAACAAAATGGTCAATTAACAATCATTGAATTTGGGGGAGAAAATATTAAATATCCAATCATTGTAGATGGCCAGTCAAACTTTGACGTTTTAGAACTTATTAATAAGGATGAGAGCTGGCTTGAACAAGAGATTATAAAGCAAGGTTATGATAGAATTAACGACGTCTATTTAGGAGAATACTTATCGGGCGAATTAAAACTTTATGGGTATCAGAAATAGAAATTTTATAATATAGAAAAAATATATTTTTACTCAATTTCACAATCATTATTCCCACAAAAATAGGAGAAATTCAATGGAAAACATTAAAAAAATATTTACATTAAAACGAATTATATTCATAATTATCTTTATACTAGTTGTTATCTTTGCTTGTCAGAATATGAGTTCAGTGTCCGTAAGCTTTATCTTCTTTTCAATTAAGCTTCCAATTCTTGGACTCATACTATCAATGTATATTATTGGAGCTATTACTGGATGGGCAGTAAAAAGAAATGATGTAAAAAAGATGATCAATAGCGTACAAGATGAAACCAAAAAGGACATCAGACAGCTACAAAAACAAATCAGAAAATAGTTTGGGTACGGAGGAAATCATAATGTTAAGAGAATTTAAAAATTTTATTCTACGAGGAAATGTGTTAGATTTAGCAGTTGGGGTAATTATTGGGTCCGCATTTACTGGATTAGTAACTTCTTTGGTTAATAATCTCATTAACCCCTTAATAGGAATGTTTGTTCAAAGTACAGCCTTGGCTAACTTCTACTTTTATATTGGTAAAACAAAATTTACTTATGGAGCCTTTTTAAATGATACCATTAACTTTGTTATTACTGCATTTGTTGTTTTCATACTAATAAAGTTTGTTAACAGATTAATTCCACATAAAGAGAAAGAAAAGCAAGAAAATCAAAATAAAGAATTGGACACTCTGATTGAGATACGTGACTTATTAAAAATAAAATCTAAGTAAAAAAAGCTTAGGATCTTATCATAAATTGATTTTGGCAGTTAACTATGGTATTATTTTACTGTACTAATCAAAAACTGCTCTTCTTAATCTAAGCGCAGGCGCTAAAAACTGATCATTATGTGCTGTGATCAGTTTTTTTGTTTTAATTTTCTCCTTTTTATAAATATTGATAAAGATTCACTTATATTTTATATGAGATATTATATCTGCTTCCCCCAATACTTTTAAGAAGTTTTCTAAATTATTTTTGATATAATTAGCATTAAAGAAAAAGGAGAATATTTAATGACAAAATATGATAATGGTCCATACCCCACAGGTAAAAATGCTGTAGATGTAAAAAAGATTAGGAAAGTTAAACTACTTGGGAGAATAGCGACTATAATGTGTATTCTAATGTACGTTTCTTATATCCCTCAGATTATTGCAAACTTCTCCGGGCATCCTGTTTCTCCAATTCAACCTTTAGTAGCAATGATAAATGCTACATTATGGACTGGCTATGGTTGGTCAAAAACATTCAAGGATTGGCCAGTAATTATAGCGAATGTACCTGGTATTTTATTTGGATTTATCACAGTAATCACTGTGTTTATTCATTGATTTTGTAATTAAATAGTTGAAAGAATTATAAAAATAGCACTATTACAGAAAAACATTAAAAATAAGTAAAACTAGTAGTTTTAATATTTACTTTTAAAGTAAATGAATTTATGTAGCCATAGTACCAAAATTTCTACCATCCTAAATAATTATTTAGAAAAAAAAAAAACTAAAAGTAACTTACGAAGAAAAAATATTTTTGCTAAAATTTTATGTATAGTTAGATATTAAGGAGAAAGATGCCTACAAATATAAAAGAAGGACTAATTTTTACAACACTAATGTGTTTTTTAATGGTTTTTGGAATGAGCTTTTATAATCTAATACTGCATCATAGCTTCTCAACCAGTAGCTTATTATTTGGGATAATCCCTGGATTTATCGTTGCTTTTATACTCGATGTATTTATAGTTGGTGTTATAGCTAAAAAAATTGCTTTCAATATATCTTTTATCAATAAGAGAAATCAAATATCTCTAATAATAGTAATTTCCTGCTTGATGGTGATTGGAATGGTTACTTTTATGTCTGTATTCGGATTAGTAATCGAAAATGGGATTAATTCATTCTCATTGGCAACTTATTGGCATACCTGGCTAATGAACTTTATTGTTGCTCTACCATATCAACTAATTATAGTTGGGCCAATTTCTCGTTCTATCCTCAAGAAAATTCAATAAATTCTGTTTGAGATGACGTATTTTAGTACCAATTTTATCCATTTCACGAACGGTCAATGAGCCTTAATGATATTTTGAACCTAAAAAACCAACTACATAGCTAGATGGTTTTTTAGGTTCAAAATAATTATTTCACTAAAATGAAAAAAGGTATATACTAAAAAAATATAAGGGTTCACAAAATGCTATTTATTTTACTTTAATTCAAGATCATTATGAAATATAAACAGTCTCTGTTTTAAAAATATTTCTTCCAATAAAATGATTTTGGTAATACATAATTTAAGCTCATTAAATCTATAATATTTTTTAATTTGTCATACTTAAATTACTATTAAAAAAGGAGAATGCTATGCAAAAAGTGAATCAATTTGGAACAATGCAGATGCTTGCTGAAAGCTTATTAGATGGTTTTGTGAAAAATAAAGATATTCTTTGTTCTGGAAACGTTGGTATAGGTACAGGTGAAGGAATAAATGGAGAATTAATTATTTGGAACGGAAAATCTTATAGAGTTGATGGTAATGGTAATATTACAGAACTAGATGATGATTTCCCTATTGTCTATGCTAATGTTCATAAAAGTAATTTTAAATTCGTAAATCATTTCAACAATATCACACTAGAGCTACTACGTAAAGAAATTTTAGATATCGTAGGGACTAAGAATATCATTTTTTCTCTGCTGATTGATGGAAAATTTAAATATGTCAACACACGTTCAGCTTTTAAATCAAATAAACCTTATCCTGGACTTGAAGAAGTCGCTAAAAATCAGGTTAATTTTTCTAAAAATAATGTCGAAGGTTATATGATAGGATACTATACTCCAGTTTTATACCAAGGTATAGGAGTACCAAACTATCATCAACATTTTATTTCTAAAAACTTTGATTTCGGCGGACATGTTACAGATGCAGAAATTTTATCAGCAGATGTTTCTATTCAATTTTTCAGTGGAATTGATATTGAGCTACCTATATCAAACAATGACTATAAAAATGCTAATTTAACTAACATCAATAAACTTAAGGAAATAATTAATAAGTCAGAATAGTGAATACTTTTCTATTTATAATAAAAAGTATAGATTTCTAAAATACCTGATTTGAGTGTTCAGAAAATGGTCATTTTATGGACACTCTTCTTTTCTTATTAAAATTCTCAAAATCATTTACATTTATTGTTCATAAACCCGTAATTTATTCTATGTTCATTTATACATGTCTTTTTAAGTTATGATACAATAAATTAAAATGAAGGAGAAAAAATGAATATAGGATACGCACGAGTTTCAACTGGACTTCAAAATTTGGATTTACAAAAAGATAGTCTCAAAAAATATAACTGTGAAAAAATATTTACTGACCATATGTCAGGAAGTAAAAGAGAAAGACCTGGATTAAAATCTGCTATCGAATTTTCTCGTCCTGGGGATACGATTGTTGTTTGGCGATTGGATCGATTAGGTAGAAATATGGAAGATCTCATTAATATTGTTAATTCTCTTAATAATAAAGGGGTAAGTTTTCATAGTCTACAAGAAAATATTACAATGCATAAATCAAGTTCGACTGGACAATTGATGTTTCATTTGTTTGCGGCTTTTGCGGAATTTGAGCGAAATCTTATTTTGGAGCGTTCTGCCGCCGGTAGAGAAGCCGCACGTTCAAGAGGACGACTTGGAGGAAGACCTGAGAAATTTTCGGATCAAGATGTAAAGCTTCTTAAAACCTTGGTAGAAAGTGGTACGCCAATTAAGTCGATTGCGGATTCTTGGGGAGTTTCAAGAACAACAATTTATAGATATATTAATAAATAGTTGTTCTTGAAATTCATTATCCCTAATTTGATGCGTAGTAATGATTACCATTCCTTTTAGAAGTTATAAATATTTAAAAGCCCCTTTATAAAACTAAAGGAGCTTTTATTATTAGATTAGAAGCAATTTTTATACTAGGTTGATTATTGGGTTTTAAAACTATCATTCCAATTTTTTCATAAATCTTTTTATAATTATTTAATACACTGAAGAAGCAAAATATGATTACAAACACTAAAATACCTGGAAGTATATTATACCTTATGAGTAAATTAATTGAGTTAGTGCCAGGCCTAACGTTCCCACAAATTCTATAAGTCGTAAAAAATCTCTACTGCTTAAATGTTAATTGGTAATTTATGTTAATATTTCTATAATTAATAATAGCCCTAAAAATCATAAAAATCTATTTAACAATTTTAAAATTAAATACTATTAAATAGATAGAGTTCTTCTATATTATATTTACTTATTTTTTAATTTTTTGTAAGCCCATATCTGAGCAATTTTTAATAATTCTATCTTTTGATTATCATCTAAACTATTAAACATCTCTATAGGAGCAGGAGGATAAAAAATACCAGTATTTTCTTTTCCAATTAGATATTCTGGCGAAACTTTAAAATATTTAGCCAATTCAACTAAACGGATCCCAGACGGTAAAGCTCCATTTTTATAGTTATTGAGTGCATTACGAGTATATCCAAGTTCCCTTTCTATTCTATTGACTGATTTACCACTTTTTTCAATTTCTTTTATTAAACGTTGAGTAAATAATGATACATCATTCATTTATCTATTTCCTTTATTTTTTGATATATCAATTACTACAAAAAATTATTTATATATCTTACCATGTTATAAATCTCTTTTTGGATAGAATAATTGCATACCTTTATTATATTTTTACTATTTAAGACTTCTATGTTGGAGTATCATTAAGCAACCATGTGAGTTCTGTAGAATATCTAGCCCCCTTTATTTTTTCTGATACGCCAGGCACAGTTAAAGCAATACTTTTATCTCCAGTATTTGCACTACCAAATGAATCTACCCAAGTTCCCATCCCTTGATTTTTTTGAGCTATCATTACATCTTGAGCAGGACCTGGGTGATTTATTATCCCCGGAATAAGTACAATTTTATTACTTGTAGTTGGAGCTGTCGCTTTATTGTCTTTCGTAGTCGCTACTGTACCATTATTTATCGTAATTTGGGCACCTTTAAGCTCTTTATACACTCCATCTTTTATAGTGAAAAACTGTGCTCCCTGTTGGACCTGTAATTTCCATCCTGCATTTGTTCCACGTTTATCCGTTACTTGAACCCAATTAGGTTTATTTGATTTTAACCCTGAATCTAAGACCCACTGAGCATATAGGGTTATTTTATCATTGTTTACAGATGTTAAATTTTTTAGTAAGCTATTTTCAGAATAGCTTCTTCCTTTTCCGTCAGCTTGAGTATTCCACCCCATAAAAAGATAACCAGTTTTTTTAAAACTATTTTGAGGAACAATTTTTTCTTTATCGTATGACATATTTAAGCTACTCATTTGACCTTCCCCACCATTTGCAGAGAATAGGATTTCATAGCTATTAGCAACAGCTTTTTTAGGGTACAAAGTCAATCCTCCAATATACATATTAAATTCATCTGTGACGTTGTAATCTCGAATGCCATCCGTTAAAGTTTCAATAGTATAACCTTCTCTTATCTCACTTAATTTTTTTAGCTCTTCTTTGCTTATCGTCTCTCCGTTGTTTTTCTCAATATAGTTTCCTTCTGGATTGATTTTTTTCTTTTGATTTCCCATTCTGCTTTATCGTTACATAAATAAACTCTTGATTTTTCTTGGTTCAAACCCCAAGGAAGAAGATAATCATATACCTTATGATTACTCATTGCAGATACTTGTCCACCTCCATGATAAGTTCCTAAAACCTGCGCCATATTATTTAACATTGGGGCTCCAGACATTCCCCCAGAACTTTTCAAGTTACCATCAGTTCTATAATCACGTTTTATTCGCGTAACTGTAAAATTTGAAAAATATTGATTATGTTTACTAAAAGAGGGATAACCTAGCACAGCTAGATTACTCCCGACAAAGTATGAACTATTTGATGCGCCAGGTATAATTGTCAAGGGTTTAACAATATCCCCAATATGTGTGTATGAGCCATCACTATTTTTCCTTGGATTGACTTTTATTACTGCATAATCATTTGCGGAATAACCTCCTTGATATTCTGGCGAAGTTATTGAAGAATCCCTATTTCCAGACCAGGAACCATATGGTGCTGTGTTATTACTTTTTAAACCTGGGATTATAGAAACGCTCACCCAATTATTATTTACATGTCCTGCTGTAAGAACGTAGTCTTTCCCGATAACAACACCAGTCCCTCTCGAAAGGCCACCACTTGCCCATTTTTTAGATATGTAGACAATTGATGAATAAGGATAGCTTGTTACCTCCTTATCATCAACGCTATAATCGGAGGAGGGAACTAAAAAATCTTGTCCTTTGACTTCATGCGGGAAACAAAGACTGCTTAAAATTATAATGATAACAACAAAATATTTTTTCATTTTACCTCCTAAAACTTTATTTTTATATAATAATTTATAATATAGCTCATAAATATCCTACTTTGGGGTACTTAATTATCAAAATACCTGCTTTATTTTCCATAAAAACAGGTATTTCTATTGCTTTATTCATCCACATTACCTTTTAATGATTTTAGCTTTTTCAAAAGAACAAGGATAATGATTAAAAGACTTATCAATAATAGACCACCTAACAAGAAATATATCCAGGTGTAATCTTTTTTTATAGAAACGGATTTTTTATTAAAGGACTTAGCAGCTTCCCCTTTTATTTCAAAATCTTTTTCAAAGTTCCACTGTTTCCCCTCTGATTTTGCAGTCCCTTTAAAAGTATATTTACCAGGTTTAAATGGTTTATCTCCCAAACTTATGGCATAATCAAAATTTGAATTAGGAGCCATTTTTAAACCTTGACGCTTGTCTGAATACAAGACTTTACTTTCCCCTTTTTTAAAGATTTTACCATCAATGGTTAAATCTTTTATGATCGCTGGCTTATAGTTCTGAATATTTGCTGTGAAAAAGTTACGATAATTAATTTGAGAGGCTTTTACTTCATTTAGTTTTAATTCAGGACTCACTTTTGTTTCAGTTTCTGTTAGCTTAACCCCTATAACGTAAGCATATCGGTTGATCACTTGTCCATTATTAGAATTTTTTGTATTATCTTCTGTAATTTTCTCGGTAAAATAGAGTCCACCAAGTACCACTCCATCATAAGAATCCTTAGGCATTACTAAGTGTACTAAAATCTGCTTTTTACTTTTTGCACCAACTGTTACTTCTTCTTCTGTTTTTGCAATATCTTGAAAAGCTATTTTAAGAGTATTATCTTTTTTATTATTTTGAGTATTGTATTCTACAACGCCATTTTGGTTAGTAGTTGCTGCGTGAGGGGTGACATTAATAGTCACATCTTTATCAGTATCATTATATAAGTCTACTTTTAAATCTTGTATTTGACCTGGACTCATTTTTAGATCAAAATAACTTTGATTTTTATCAATCTGATTCTCAGGAATAACTGCCTGTACAGAAAACTTCATTTCCGAAGCAGAAACTCTAACTGAGAGTTGAAGAAAGCAAATTATCATAAATAGCAATAAATATATTTTATGTTTGCGCATATTTCCTCATTCTAAGACATCTATGCTGGAGTATCATTGAGTAACCATGTAAGTTGAGTCGTATATTTTGCATCTTTAACTTTTTCTGATATGCCAGGGATGCTCAATGAGATACTTTTATCTCCTGTTGTTGAACTACCAAATGCATCTACCCAAGTACCCATCCCTTGATTACTTTGAGCAGTCATCACATCTTGAGCAGCTCCAGCTTGACT
>Ga0153999_1000196_pt1 | contig 30173 bp, 29 predicted proteins | sample TSNC083MetaG_FD_104675 | JGI IMG/M metagenome (GOLD analysis project Ga0153999, IMG submission 104675) | Attine ant fungus gardens microbial communities from North Carolina, USA - TSNC083 MetaG | ecosystem: Host-associated > Fungi > Mycelium > Unclassified | place: USA: North Carolina, Lumber... | reverse complement strand
GAGCACTGGACATAGCAGAGAAAAGATGCGAGACTCCCGCGGGAAGAACAAGCGTACTTAGACAGTTTGGCGCAAAGCGCCGAAATGGCTTAGTGCTTGCCCGCAGGAAAGCGAGTAACTTTTTGCAGCGGAAGGCTAAGTCCACTCTGCTATTCCAAATCTGACATTAGAAAAACCGAACTTTACTGAAATCTTCATGTTCAATTTCATGTATAGTTCGGTTCTATTGCATTGGAATTTCTTTTGCCCCAACCTCTTTTCTTGTTCCAATTTAATTATCATATGAAGTAAACCGTTAAAAACATAAAACATCTAACTAAATCTCTTTTTTCTTCTTGTTATTCCTCACCTTTATTCACGCTACGTTGGACACATTTATATTATTCCAAATCAGAAACTCGACTGCCCTTTAATTTAAATAAAAAAACCTCCAACTTCAATAATGATTGCTCACTATGAAGTCGAAGATTCTGTATAAGAACTCTAATTAACTTGCTTCATCAAACTGACTATTATAGAGGTCGGCATAGAAGCCGCCTTTTTCAAGCAACTCTTCATGCGTTCCCTGCTCTATGACATTCCCTTTATCCATAACAAGGATAAGATCTGCATTTTGAATTGTTGATAGTCTGTGGGCGATAACAAAACTAGTCCTTCCCTGCATCAAGTGATTCATCGCCTGTTGGATGAATAATTCTGTCCTCGTATCCACACTTGAAGTTGCTTCGTCCAGAATCATAATTTCTGAATCGGCAAGTATCGCTCTTGCGATTGTAAGCAGCTGTTTCTGACCTTGCGATAAATTCGTGCCCTCTTCATTAAGCTCCGTTTCATAACCATCTGGCAATGTACGAATAAAATGATCAGCATACGCAGCTTCTGCAGCTTTGATTACTTCATCTTTCGTCGCACCTTCCTTGCCATAAGCGATATTTTCTCGAATGGTTCCTTTAAAAAGCCATGTATCTTGTAATACCATGCCAAAATGCTTGCGCAAATCATAACGGCTCATATTACGAATATCTATTCCATCTATTTTTATCGAACCACTCTTCACATCATAAAAACGCATCAAAAGGTTGATTAGCGTTGTTTTCCCTGCTCCAGTAGGTCCAACGATGGCTGCAGTTTGCCCTGGTGCGACTTTGATATTGAGGTCATTCATCAGCAATTCTTCCTCATAACCAAATGCAACATGATCGAACTCAACTGCTCCAGAAATACGGTCAGCACTTCGAACTGAAGCCGTTTCTATCTCCTCTGCTGCATCAAGCAGTTCAAATACTCGTTCTGCAGCTGCAATTGTCGACTGAATAATATTAGCGATATTTGCTGTTTGACTAAGCGGCTGTGTGAATTGCTTGGAGTACGTAATAAACGCCTGAATATCACCTATAGAGATGGTGCGTTGTGTAACAAGAATACCGCCTACAATTGAGATGAGCACATAACTCAAGTTACCTATGAATGTCATAACTGGCATAACAATTCCTGAGATAAACTGCGCACGGCTACCTGCTTCATACAAATTTTCATTTACTTGATTAAATGTGCCAATTGCTTGTTTCTCCCTGCTAAAAGCCTTAATAACTTGGTGCCCCGTATACATTTCTTCAATGTGACCATTTAATTCCCCGAGTGTCTTCTGTTGCTTGGCGAATTGGCTCTGTGATCTTTTTAAAATTGGTCGAATGACAAAAATCGAAAGCGGCAAGCTAACAACTGCGATCAAGGTTAGAAGTGGACTGATTGTTAACATCATGACCACGATTCCAACAATCGTCACAATTGATGTTACAAGTTGTGTTAAACTTTGCTGTAATGTTGTGCCAATTGTATCAATATCATTGGATACTCGGCTTAGAATATCACCTGTAGAATGCTTGTCATAATAACTAATTGGCAATTTATCAAGCTTCGCAAAAACATCTTCACGCATATCATAGACTGTGCGTTGCGCCACACTTGCCATCAAATACTGTTGGAGCAGATTAAACAAACTACTGAACACATAAAGTACTACAAGTATAAGCAGCAGCTGGCCAACCTTACCAAAATCAATACCTGTACCAGCACCTTGAAATTTTGCATAAGCCCCTTCAAATAGAACCGTTATTGCATCACCCATAATTTTAGGCCCGACAATCGTAAATACAGTACTGAATATGGCTGCAGCAAATACAGCGGTAATTCGTTTCCTTCTTGGCTTTAAGTAACCAAGCAACCTACGAAGCGTTCCTTTGAAATTCTTAGGTTTCTGGCTTTGCATCATCATTCCACCATGTCCTCCGCCTCGTGGACTCATGCAATTCCCTCCTCACCATTTTGTGACTTGACGATTTCCTGATACACCGCATTAGATTTCAGCAACTCTTCATGCGTTCCGATTCCTGCAATATGACCTTTATCAAGAACAATAATTCTGTCTGCATGCTGCACTGTATTGACACGTTGAGCTACGATTAGAACAGAGGCATTCTTTGTCTCATCTTTCAATGCTTTGCGCAGCTTAGCATCCGTTTTATAATCAAGCGCAGAGAAACTATCGTCGAATATATAAAGGTCAGGCTGGCGCACAATTGCTCGCGCGATTGATAGACGCTGTTTCTGACCGCCTGAAACGTTCTTGCCACCCTGTTCCAATCTAGTCTCATAACCATCAGACATATCTTCTATAAATGTTGCGGCTTGAGCAATTTCTGCTGCATGGCGTACTTCATCTATGGATGCCTCCTCTTTACCATAGCGAATATTCTCTATTATAGTTCCGCTGAATAAAGTAGCTTTCTGCGGAACATAACCAATCAAATTTCTTAGAGCATGTTGACTGTAGTCTTCAACGTTTATACCATTCACACGTATATCTCCGTCGGTCACATCGAAGAATCTTGGAATGAGCTGGACGAGTGTTGTCTTACCAGAACCTGTACCCCCGATGATCGCCGTCACCTCACCAGGATTTGTCTGAAAACTGACATTGGATAGCACTGGTTCTTCTGCTCCTGGATAACTGAACGTTACATTATCGAACTCAAGCGTCCCATGTTCTACACCCGTTACCACTTTACCCTTATCCACGACACGCGGTTCCAGAGCGAGCACCTCATTGATACGTTTCGCAGATACACTGGCTCGTGGAATAACAATGAACATCATGGATGCCATAATAAGTGCGAACATAATTTGCATCACATATTGAATAAATGCCATCAGATCTCCAATTTGCATGCCACCACTTTCAATCCGCAACCCTCCGAACCAAATAATCAGCACAGTCGTAATGTTCATCATCAGCATCATAAGCGGCATCATAAAAGCCATTAGTTTATTCACTTTAATTGAGACATCCGTCAAATCGGCATTTGCTTGTTGTAGACGCTTTTTTTCAAAAGCTTCTTTATTAAAAGCACGAATAACACGAACACCTATCAAATTCTCTCGCATAGCTAGGTTCATCCGATCTAAGCGTTTCTGGACCTGCTTGAATAGCGGCATACCCTTTTTCAAAATCAGCAAAATGGCTCCTGCCAGAAATGGTGTAATTGCCAATATAACAATTGATAGTTTTGCATCTTTTGAAATTGCCATGATCAATCCACCAGCAAACATGAGTGGAGCCATCACAACCATACGCAGCACCATAATCGCCACTTGTTGTATCTGAGTGACATCATTTGTATTTCGGGTAATGAGCGAAGCTGTTCCGACTTTGTCAAATTCCTCAAGTGAGAACTTCTCCACATGTGTGAATAACTTCCGGCGCAAATCACGGCCAAGCCCCATAGCAGCCCTTGATGAGAAGTAACTTGCTGCAATAGAAGCAGCAATACCGATCAAGGCAATACCCAGCATGAGCAATCCTATCTTCCAAATATACGGAATATCCCCTTTAACAACACCTTTGTCAACGATGTCCCCCATTAGTGTTGGAAGAAATAGGTCTGACATCGCCTGTATGAAAATAAGTACGAAACTTCCAATTACGAGCCCCTTATATGTACGAAGCTGTTTGAATATTTCTATCATCTGTGGTTCTCCTTCCAGTACGCTTTTATCCTAATATTAGAGTAGCAAAGCAGGCCTAATTTCGCGAATCTGTTGCCCCGATTCATTACATTATTGCTTGCAACACGGTAATAAGTTGCTATGATTGTTAAGTAGCATTCCAACTAGAGAAAGGATCAACTATCTTATGAAAAGAAAATCAAATGCACTATTGCTAATTGGCCTTATATTTTTAGCAATATTTTGCATAATATGCCTTGGCGTCGTCCAGAAGGCTAATTGGATCGAGACTTTTGATTTGTTTTGGATTGATTCCATCCAATCCCATATATCTTCTGGCACAACCTCATTTATTCTGCTTGCAACAGAGCTTGGCAATATAAGGCTGGTTATTATTCTGACAATCTTGATTGTGATTTTCCTTTTTGTCAAAAAACGTTTCGCAGACGGCCTTTGGTTTGGCGGCACCATTCTATTCTGTGGAGCCATTGCAACAAAGCTGTTAAAATCAGCATTTGACCGAGAACGTCCACAGTTTCATCAACTCGTTACGAAAACAAGCGAAAGCTTCCCAAGCGGACACGCGACAGGGACCACTGTTTTTTACGGTATGGTTGCACTTGCACTCTTCCTCATTCTCAGGACAGTATGGAAAAGAGTTCTGATCGGATTCGTTGCAATATGCTTTATCTTATTCATCCTTGTCACACGCATATATCTTGGGGTTCATTTCCCAACAGATGTCCTTGCCGGGTTCTGCTTCGGCTCAGCATCAGTCTTTATCTCTATAAGCGTGTATTTGCATATGAGGGAGCCTTTACATCATTTATTAGAGAAATACCATTTAAAAGATAAAAGTATTAAAAAAAATTCAGAACGCGATGTCGTCTGAATCGTGCATGGGAGTCGTGATTTCAATTGAAATCACGACTCCCTTTTCTTTTAACCTTCTGTAAGCGCATACTTTGTGACAATTCCGGGAATGGGTCATTAACACAATAAAACCGGGGAGGTAATAAAATTGCGAAGAAACTGGACGAGAGAAGAGGAAGCATATTTAGCTAATCAAGCCGGCATGTGCCGTATCGATTCAATCGCGAAGAAATTAGACCGCACTGTCATTAGTGTTGAGCTGAAGATGAAACGGATGGGTATTGCCAACACTCGTGACCAAGTTGGCCTAATGACAATGGGCGAACTCGCAAGACTCCTCTGCGTCGACCGGAATACTGTGAAACATTGGGCGGATCGTTACGGTCTTCCTTACCAAAAAAGAAAAACAAAACGAGAAAAAACTTTTTACTTTGTTGATACAGATGCCTTCTGGGAATGGGCAGATCAATATCGAGAAAAGATTGATTTCTCAAAAATTGAGCGTCATTCTCTCCCACCTGAACCAGAATGGGTTGAGCCATTACGTCAAAAACGTAAAGAGACTCGCTACAAACCTTGGACAATTCAGGAAGAACGCAAATTGCTGGAACAAATGAAGCATAATAAACCATTAGTAGATATTGCGAAGAGCATGAACCGCTCACTCACAAGTGTAGAGCGTAAATATTATAGAATCAAAAAAGTAAAGAAAATCGATTAAAATGCTTAATTGGTTTAATCATCCTGTTATGGTGGAATGATATTGGAGCGAAACTTCATTCAGTACAAAGCTCCTTATACAGAATGTTAGTTGAACTAATCTAGCTTTTACGGGCAGTTGATTTCCTTTTCTAACTTAAATTCAATAGTGAATCAAGTTGGAAGTCTTCTGTCCGTATATTGGCGATACAACGGAGGATTTGAAACATGAAAAAAATCACAGCATTAATCGCAGCATCTCTTATTGCAGTAGGGCTTTCAGGATGTGGAAGCGCAGATGACGAAAATACAACAGAAAATAAGAATACAGCTGATTCTACAACAGAAAGCAATTCAAATGATAAGCCCAAAGAAAACACAAGTGCAGAAGCAAATTCCCAGAAAGAAATGAAAGACAAAATGGATAAACTCTCCTACTCAGAGTATGAAGTAGAAGCTAACTATAGCGGTAATAAAGATTATGAAGCTGAAATTGAACATGATGACAGTACAGGAGATATTACTTCTTCTCTAAAGGACGAGCTGAATAATATAAAGCTTCAAGGCGAAGAATCCTTCAACAAGGTCTATCCGGGATTGGAGAAGCTAGACATTGACGGTACCACGGAAAAGAACGATGCCATCTCTCAAGTTCTAAAAGCTTTCGATTTGCCTAAAGACTACGAGAAAATTGAGATCTCACTTAATACAGCTGACGGTAAAAAAATCGAATTTGAAGATCGTAAATAGAATAGAAAAAAGAGGCTGGGACATAAATGTTTTAAGTATAATAAAAACCGAACTATACAATTAATCTACTGTAAGGATTTCGATATAGTTCGGTTTTTCTAATTTTAAATAAAAATGATTAGCTTAAGCCTCCCGCTACGCAAAGAAGCTCGCTTTCCTGCGGGCAAGCACTGAGCCACTTCGGCGCTTTGCGCCAAACCGTCTCACTACGCTTGTTCTTCCCGCGGGAGTCTCGCATCTTTGCTCCGCTATGTCGGGTGCTCCAAACAAGGATTGCAGCGGAAGGTGACGACTCCAACGGGAATAGCATGAGCTGAAAATCCCCGAGACGGGCCGTCTTTTGCCCTCGAGGAAGCTGAAGCCATGCCCGTGGAAAGCGTTCACCTGGAGCGCAAATCCGGGAATCTACAGCCAAACTTTTATCGAATGAACTGATCCAGTCATCGTTCGTCTTTTACTTATTAAATTTTGTTATGTCCCAGCCTCTTTTACGTGATTTTCAAGCTCCGCAAGTGCTATTATGTAAAAAAAACAAAGCAAGTTAGGAGAAAACGATGATTCGTATAATAGCCGTGGATGAGAACAATCAACTCATTGAGAATGTTTCGATACATAATATAGATTTCAGCAAATACGCTTGGTGTTGGATTGATTTCAATTCACCAACAGAGGAAGAAGCAAGAGAACTAAATACATCTTTGCATTTCCACCCACTTGCCATTGAGGACTGTGTGTACAGTATGCAGCGCCCTAAGCTTGACTACTATGATGATTTTTCTTTTTTTGTAACCCATGCACCTGGGAGAGAAACTTATAATGACAATGAGATTGACTTCTTCCTCGGAGATAATTTTATCGTTACTTTTCATTATGAGAACTTAAAAGAAATAAATGAGATATGGCATCAGCTACAAGAATCAAGCGACCTTTCCAAATGGGATGAATACCGTGTTTTCTATGAAGTAATGGACAATGTCGTAGATGATTACTTCCCAATCATTGCTCACCTGGAAGAAGAAATCAATCTTGTTGAAGAGAACCCTAATGATGATCCGATGGATGTCTTGCTTGAACGCTTATTTGAGCTACGGCATCAATTGTTAGAACTCCGCCATTCCATCAATCCAATTCGTGATCTATTCTATCGAATTCTATATTCTCATCGTCTTCCCGGTATACAAGATAGGCGCGAATATTTCATGGATATTTATGACCATTTGTTGAAGCTTTCCGAAATGACCAATTCCAACCGCGAAATCACAAATGATATTCGTGATAATTTCATTTCCATCAACTCCTATCAGCAGAATAAAGTCATTCAAGTACTAACCGTAATTACTTCAATTTTTGCCCCCTTAACTTTTATTGCTGGAATTTATGGAATGAACTTCGTCAATATGCCCGAGCTCGATTGGCATTATGGATACTACATAGCCCTAGGTGTGATGGGGATTATTACTATCTTCATGATCTTCTTCTTCAAGAAGCGCGGCTGGTTCGGCTGAGTAGTGTAGTTTGATTTTTCAAGCAGGTTGCTTTATGATACATTTTGTATAACTTAATACGTAATTTCCTTCGGGGTCGGGTGCAATTCCCAACCGGCGGTGATGAAGCGAATGCTTCAAAGTCCGTGACCCGTGCGGCAATTTATGCCAAGCGGTGGATCTGGTGCAAATCCAGAGCCGACAGTTAAAGTCTGGATGGGAGAAGGAATAGTCAATCAAGCTTATTTGTCGATGTGTAAAATTGCCATTTCTTCATGGCTTTATTTGCAATACATTGGCACCATGCTTTGGATTATTCTGCCCTTATGCCCTTGAAGCCAACTTCAAGGGCTTTTTGCATTTCTAGGATAAGGGAGTGGGAATTATGTTCACAGGCATCATAGAAGAAAAAGGAAAAGTACGCCGACTCACCAGACGTTCAGCACATGCGTATGTGATTGAAGTCGAAGCAGAGAAAGTAATGCATGATATGAAACTTGGGGACAGCATTGCCATTAACGGAGTCTGCCTCACAGTCACAGAAATCAAAACAAAATCATTTCTTGCTGATATCATGCCTAAAACATTCTTTGCAACGAACCTTGCAATTCTCTCTGCAGGTTCCAACGTAAATCTAGAGCGTGCTATGGCGGCAAATGGACGTTTTGGAGGCCATTTCGTCTCAGGACACGTGGATGAAACAGCACGAATCCTCAATAAAAAAAGAGTAGAAAACGCAATTCTCTTTGATATTTCTATACCAGAGGGTTACGCCCACTTTTTCCTGACGAAAGGCTCAATTACCGTTGATGGTATTAGTTTGACATTATTCAGTGTCAAACCCGACTCATTCCAAATCTCAATTATTCCGCATACAGCTGCAGAAACAACACTTAGCGATAAGAGTAAGGGAGATCACGTCAATATTGAATGTGACTTGCTAGTGAAGCACATTTATCAAATGATGGTTAAAGCCCAATCTCCTGATTCATCACCCCTCACATATGAGAAACTTTCGGTAACAGGCTTCATGCAAGGAGGCTTATAACATATGCATTCCATTAAAGAGGCAATTTATGATTTAAAACAAGGTAAAGCGGTAATCGTTGTAGATGATGAAAACAGAGAAAACGAAGGAGATTTCATCGCGCTGGCAGATAGAGTTGATTCGCGAATGATTAATTTCATGATCACACATGGCAAGGGACTCGTTTGCACAGCAATCAGCGAACAAATTGCACAGAATTTGAAATTGCCAATGATGGTTAGGCAAAGTACAGATCCACTTGGTACAGCGTTCACAATCAGTGTTGATCATATAGATACAACAACAGGCATCAGTGCGGCGGAACGAGCTTTGACAATCCGAGCACTTGCCGATCCAAACAGTACAGCTAATTGCTTCAAACGCCCAGGACATGTCTTCCCACTCATTGCAAAAGACGAAGGGGTTCTCAAACGCCAAGGGCATACGGAAGCTTCCGTAGATCTCGCAAAGTTAAGCGGGGCATCACCAGCTGCTGTAATCTGTGAAATTATCAAAAATGACGGTACGATGGCAAGGATTCCAGATCTTGAGCAACTGGCAGTTCAGTGGAATCTGAAACTGATTACAATTAAAGATCTCGTTAAATATAGAAAAAATCAAGTAGTCTCTGCCTATTAAACAAGCAGATTACCAAAGGAGAATGGATATGGGAAACGTTTTTGAAGGAAATCTAGTTGGAACAGATTTAAAAATTGGAATCGTCACAGCGCGCTTCAATGAATTTATTACAAGTAAGCTGCTTTCAGGTGCTACCGATACGCTCGAACGCCATGGAGTAAAACCTGAAGATATTGATATTGCCTGGGTTCCAGGAGCATTCGAATTACCGATCGTTGCAAAGAAAATGGCTGAAGGTAATAAATATGATGCTATCATTGTTCTTGGCACTGTTATTCGTGGCGCAACACCTCATTTCGATTACGTGTGCAATGAGGCTGCAAAAGGTACATCAAATGCAGCCCTCTCAAGCGGCAAACCGGTAATTTTCGGAGTGCTTACAACAGAAACAATTGAGCAAGCAATTGAACGCGCCGGCACGAAAGCTGGTAATAAAGGCGGAGAGTCCGCTGTTTCTGCTATTGAAATGGCTAATTTACTTCAACAAATCGGATGAAAAATAAAAAGGGGCTGACCGATAAGCCTAACAAAGACTTATGGACAGCTCCTTCTTTTTTTATAATACCAGGTTATTAACATAGCAGGTTGTCTTTCTATTTGTAACTTCTCCGAATTTTATTTATGATAACTTCGCTTTTTGGGATGCTCGGAATATTCACCATGCTGTATGAAAGATCTTGCGGTGGTACATTGAATTCCATCTTATTGGCAAGGAAATCAAGAACAATTTTCATAATCTCCACCGTCACCCATTCGCCAGCACAACGATGCCCCATCCAGTAATCTCCACCGCCTTGCGGAATAAAATCAAAAGGGCTTTCTGACCAATCACAGAATCGATCTGGCTGGAAAAGACTCGGGTTGTCCCATATGTTCGGATCATGATTCGTTCCATATAGATCAAGCAACACAAGTGTATCTTTCTCGAATTGGAACTGCTTCCATTGGAAATCGTGACGTACTTTCGCTGGAAGGAATGGAAAGAACGGATAAAAACGACGTACCTCCTGAATGAAACGGTGAAAATGAGAATCATCACCGTCCTCAAGTTTCTTCGTTTCTTCCGGATATTGATAAACAGCCAACGCAGTGAAATTGATAAATATAGAAATTGCTACAATAGGCCGTAAAATATTCAAAAGCTCCACTGCTGTTGTTTGAAGATCCATTAATTCTCCTTTCAATTCCCGATGCCAACTCATCGTATGTAGCGCTGTCCCTTGTTCAGGATGCAATTCCCCTTCTCTCACTTGTTCAACAAGGCTTTTCATCCATTTCTCCGCCGTCGTTCGACCGCTAACCGTTTGCCTATATTTAATACCAATCGTAGCAGCATTTTCAAAAAGATTGGCCAACTGTTTCGTACGTGCTTCCCATTCATTTGCAAAAAGTGGTACACCTGCCCATTCACAGGCAATGCGTGTCATCAGTTTTTTAGCCTCATGAAACAGTGTAATCTTAGGTTGTTCCATCCAATCGTCCAGCGCCTCGCTCAACCTTTTCCTTGTAATGCTTCTCAATGCTTCTAGACGCTCTTTGGACATAAGCGACATAAACATTTCTTTACGGTGGCGATGCTCCTCACCGTCAAGCGTCTGTACGCCATCTCTCCCAAAAAGAGTCTTTAACACTCGTTGTGGTGCCGCTCCACTTCGTTCGAATTTTTCTGTATCATAAAATAAAGCCGCGGCTTCTTTACCACTAATGCATATTGCCTTTTGGCCAAGAACTTTTGTTTCAAAAACATTCGTCTGATAACTTTTCATTCGATTCGGAACATACATATAGCCTTCTCTGATCAGCCCAGCTGTATGGTCGATTCCTTCTTCTTTCGGCATCCAGTCCTGATCTTTCACGGAAAATCATCCTTTTTGTTGTTTTAATTTAGTATTGCCCCAGGACTTATGCAACTAAACGAATACAGCAAAAAACGCTCCAACTAAGTTGGAGCGTTTCCTGATAAATCACGATTTACTTAAAAACTTTGATGCGTTCTTCAAGCGGCTGAATCTGTTTTTCTCCAGCTGGAGCAACTGCTTTACCAAACGGCATCTGAGCAACAAGCTCCCAGCTAGTAGGGATATCCCATTTAGTTTGAACAGCAGCATCAACGAGCGGGTTGTAATGTTGCAATGTAGCGCCGAAACCGCTAGATGCTAAGCTTGTCCAGACGATATACTGAAGCATACCTGAAGATTGCAAAGCGTAATCCGGGAATTTCTCACTATATGAAGGGAACTGTTCTTGCAACCCTTCTACTACCTTCTTATCTTCGAAGAACAATACAGTCCCGTATCCAGCAGCAAATGCTTGCATCTTCTGCTCAGTCTGCGCGAAATCTTTTTCGTCTGAGATCTTCTTGAGTGCATCTGTTGTCAGATCCCAGAATGCTTTATGCTCTTTGTCAAGAAGCAAAACAACACGTCCACTTTGTGAGTTGAATGCTGTCGGAGCATTCGTTACAGCAAATTCAATGATTTCTTGAATCTTCTCATCTGTTGCAACTGCCTCGTTGCTAATACCATAGATAGATCTTCTATTTTTAATTGCTTCTTCTAATGTCAAATTCATATTATATTCCCTCTCTCATTTTAAATTATAAAAGATAAACAAAGCTTCTCTTTAATTAAAATTAAAGAGAAATTTCATTTTGTGGAAACTCTTTTTCTCCACCGAACGCTAGTTGACCAAATAGGTATTTATGAGCTGTTGAAACTTACTTATCCACTTATCTTTCCCGTATTGACTAGAAATAGGGTTTTACTCCCCACTAAACTACGTTAAACTTATTATATCCCTACACAGCAAAATTAAAAGTAGGCAGTTTTTTGTTGTATAGTATCAAAAAGCATACTAAGAGAAGGTGAGCTTATTGAAATCAGAAAGAAACCCACTTCAATGCCAAACTGTTGTTGCGCTTGATGCAATCGTCGGAAAATGGAAACCGGTGATTTTGCATCATTTGCTGCCCGGCAGACCTTATAGATTCAACGAGTTGCGCAGAAGCATACCAGATATCACACAGCGTATGCTTACAATGCATTTGCGTGAGCTGGAAGAACAGGATATCATCCATCGGGAAGTATATGCCCAAGTACCACCGAAAGTTGAGTACTCCATTACAGAGTATGGTAAAACGCTCGGCCCCATACTAGACGCCATGCATAACTGGGGAGTCACCCATATCGAACATATGCAGCAGAAACAATCTGATGAGCCATCTAAAACAGCCGAGTAATAAAAAGTAGCCAGACCACCAAAAATTGGCGGTCTGGCTTTTTGATTATTCTTTTTCCTTCTCTGACTCTCGCTTAAACGGCCACCAGTTGAACGGTCCAAATAGGCGTACCATTACTGGAATGAACAGAGGCAGAATAATGAAAGCATACAGGAATAATCCTGTAATGACGACTGTTGCAATTTGCAGAAGTGATAGCACACCAGAAGGTAGCATCGCTGCAAATGTACCACCTAGTATTACAGCAGCAGATATAACAACAGCTCCCATATCCTTCATGGATTGAAGGAATGTCTGCTTCAAATTCCCACTTCTCGTTTCATTGAAGCGTCCCATCAAGAAGATACTGTAATCAATACCAAGTGCTACGAGCATAACAAAGGCAAAGAACGGAATTGCCCAAGTCATTCCCGTATAATCCAAGATATTCGTGAAAATCATTTCACCAATCGCCATTGACGTAAAGTACGTGAGCAGTAGTGAACCGATTAAGTATAGCGGCATGACAATGGACTTCAACAAGATAACTAGAATGATGAAGATCCCCGCAATCATCAGGATTGCTGTTCTTGAGTAGTCTTCATCTGAAATATTTTGCAAGTCATGGTTCATGCTGCTGACTCCCGCAATTTTTGGATTGCTGTCTTTAAAGACTGTATCTTTCTTCGCAGAGTCTATTGTTTGTTCGACCTTATTAACAAGGTTCATCGCTTTCTTAGAATAAGGATTATAGTCAAGAATGACGTCAAATTTCACAACGTCATGCTGATCTGACATGTACATATCCGCACCTTGTTTGAACGCCTTATCCTTAACAGCACTTTCTGGAATATAGACATAGGACGGGTCTGCATTCTTACTGATCTCTTCAAGGTACTTCTTCGTCTGGTCGAGTCCTTCATTTACTTTCCCAAGACCATCTGCACTGTCGCCAAGGCCTTTTTGCAATTGCCCAAGCTGTTCCATTTGTGCCTGCGCAGATTGAGCTTGAGCAGCCTGAGCTTGTGCTGCTTGGTCTGACTGCTGCCCTGAAGCTTGCACCTGTCCCCCAGCTTGTTGCATTTGCTCCTGCTGTTCCTTGCTCGGTCCAGCTTGCTGCAGTTGGCCTGAAGCTTGGTTGAGCCCTTCTTGAATCTTGCCAATGCCTTCTGTACTTTGACTAAGTCCATCGGCTAGTTTATCGGCTTGATTCTTCAAACGAAAATCGTCAATAATGCTACCAGCTGGGCGTGTTGCACTGCGCACACTATGTACGCCTTTTAGCTTGGAAAGCTCATTCGAAATTTTTTCAATATCTTGATAATCCTTAACGTTATTAATATCATTTTTTGATTTCATTACAACAGTCATTGGCATAATCTGTCCTGCACCGAAGCTGTCTGAAATGAGGTTGAAGCCTTTGACAGATGGATAGTTGCTGCCAATCTCTTCAAGGCTGTTATACGATTTCGTTCCATTATACGTAAGCAATACAGGGATTGAGATCACCGCTACGATCAGCAATGCAACCATTGGACGTACCCAAGAGAAACCGCCCATGTTACCCCATAGCTTGCTTTCCTTATGAGCTACGTTTTTATCAAATGGCCAGAACAACTTTGAGCCGAGAGTAGCTAAGAAGAATGGTACAAGTGTGAGAATTGCAAGCAACATAACTGCAACGCCAACTGCTACGGCAACTGCAGACTGATAAAGCGAGAATGTCGACAAACCAATTGCCGAGAAGCCAATCAGAACAGCAAGGCCTGCAAATAAAAATGTCTTGCCAGTTTGACGGTAAGTCGTAAGTACAGCTTCTTTCGCAGTATCATGCTTGCCAAGTTCTTCTTTAAATCTATTAATAATGAGAATACAGTAGTCCGTTCCAATCCCAAACATGACCGCGACCATGAAGATCTGCGTGAATGTCGAGAGCGGGAAGTTAACTGTATCAGCAAGAATCGCAACAACAGATTGTGCAGTTAGATAACTGATGCCAACAGTCAAAAGCGGAATGAACGGTGCAATAACTGAACGGAATACGACGAACAGAATAACAAGAATCAATCCGACTGTAATAAGCTCCGTCTTCTGCAGCCCTTCCTCAGAATTCAAGATAATATCCTGCTCAATGTACTGCTGACCAGTCAGATAATGATCGATTTTAACATTTTTCATTAATGAATCAATTTTACCACGCGATTGATCGATGTCTTGCTGCTTTAAAGAAACATTAAACGGAACAATGATTGTCTTCCCATCATCAGAAACCGTCTGATCGGCAATCTGTTTATCTTCTGTAAAATCAAGAATGTCAGACGCTCCGATTTTATCCTTATTCTTCTTAAGATCAGCAATCGCCTTTTTGACCTCGTCTTTTTCCTTTTTATCAAGTTTCTTGCTATCGTGGAAAACAAGTACGGCACTTGCCGTATCGTCTCCCGTTTCACCACTTACTTTCTTTAGTAACTGGTCAGCCTGCTGCGAGTTATAATTATCAGGAACCGTAATATTTCCCTTATCGCGTACCAAATCCTGCAAATTTGGTGAAAAATAGAAAAGTCCAGCTGCCAGTGCAATCCATAATACCGCGAATAACCAACGAAAACGAATGACTTGTTTCATTAATCCATCTCCTACCTATTTATGTGTCTCTTATAACAATTTGCGTCCAATTTTTTTCAAGTGATGTATATCGCTATCCTCAAGTGAACCAAACAATCTGTCGACCATTTCATCTCTTTGTTGAAGTGCTTCTATTAAAACCGATTTCCCCACTTCAGTAATTTCAAGTCGAATAACACGTCGATCTTGATCATCTGTTACCTTTGTGACCAGCCCTCTATCAACAAGACGATGGAGCAAGCTTGTAATGCCGCCTGTTGTAATTTGCATTGCAGCCGCAAGATCAGAAGGCCGTCGTTGCCCTTCCGTTGCAAGCACTTCTAAAATGAAAATTTGGCTCAACGATAGTCCTGTTTCATCATGATGATTCCAGTCTAACCCTGCGCTTTTAGTAATCGCATTGAATAGTTCTTGGATTTCTATGAGATCTTTCCTTCTCTGCTCATCCACCTATGGAATCTCCTTTCAACCGAACTTAATTTCTATAACAAGCTTAGTACTAAGTTAATTAAAAGTCAACTACACTCCTCTCATACATGGTTATATTATGTATTTATAACAAAATATACGTTTTAAAAATATAGAAGACGGCAAGAATAATAGATGGATTCAATTTTAAATATGATGAGGAGGCACTACCATGGCTGATCATAAAAATGAAAATAAAAACAACAAGAATAATGAAAATAAATTAACGAACAGGCAAGGCCATCCAATTACGAATAACCAGAACTTGCGTACGATTGGAAACCGAGGGCCAGCAACAATGGAGAACTACCACTTCCTTGAGAAACTGAGCCACTTCGATAGAGAACGTGTCCCAGAACGCGTCGTTCATGCTCGTGGTGCTGGGGCTCATGGCTATTTTGAAGCATATGGTACAGCTGGAGATGAACATGTTTCTAAATATACACGGGCTAAGCTATTCCAAGAAAAAGGTAAGCAGACACCTGTTTTTGTCCGCTTCTCCTCTGTAATTCACGGTGGACACTCACCGGAAACATTACGAGACCCGCGCGGCTTTGCAGTTAAATTTTACACAGAAGATGGTAACTGGGATCTTGTAGGGAACAACTTAAAGATTTTCTTTATCCGCGATGCGATTAAATTCCCAGACATGATTCATGCATTCAAACCAGATCCAATTACAAATATTCAAGATGCGGAGCGATTTTTCGACTTCTGTTCTAATTCTCCTGAATCATTCCACATGGTGACATTTGTCTATTCACCATGGGGCATTCCAGCAAACTATCGCCAAATGCAAGGCTCAGGTGTAAACACATACAAATGGGTCAATAAAGATGGCGAGGGTGTGCTTGTCAAATATCACTGGGAGCCTAAGCAAGGTATCAAGAACTTGACTCAGGAAGAAGCAGAAGCAATTCAGGCGAAGAACTTCAACCATGCGACACAGGACTTATATGATGCTATCGAAAAAGGCGACTATCCTGAGTGGGAATTGTTCGTTCAGATTATGGAAGACGGCGAACACCCTGAGCTCGACTTAGACCCACTCGATGATACAAAACTATGGCCAGAAGATAAATTCCCATGGCTTCCAGTTGGCAAGATGGTACTTAATAAAAATCCTGAAGACTATTTTAATGAAGTAGAACAGGCAGCTTTCGGTACAGGTGTACTAGTAGACGGGCTTGATTTCTCTGATGATAAAATGTTGCAGGGACGTACATTCTCTTATTCAGATACACAGCGACACCGTGTCGGAGCTAACTATTTGCAACTGCCAATTAACGCACCAAAGACAGATGTGGCAACAAACCAAATGGGTGGCCAAATGCAGTATAAACGCGATGTAGCACCGGGCCAGAACCCGCATATTAATTATGAGCCATCAACACTTGGCGGCTTGCAGGAACAAGAACCTGCCGGCAAAGAACACCAGCCTTATTACGAAGGCAAGCTCGTACGCGAGTCGATCGATCGCCAAAGCAATACGAAGCAAGCCGGTGAGACGTTCCGTATGTTCAAAGATTGGGAAAAAGACGAGCTCATCAAGAACCTCATTAACGACCTGTCTGATTGCGACCAAAGAATTCAGGACAAGATGATGGCTCTCGCTGCTGAAGCAGATGAAGAATACGGACGCCGTTTGCGTGAAGGTTTGCAGAATGCTACAAAAGGAAACTCCAGCATGCATCCACTCGGCAATGAAGAAGGCACAAACGCACCAAAAGAAGCAGAACAAAAAGGCCATGAAGCCGATCCTTATTAACATTCAAAAAGGGTACAGACCTGAACAGATCTGTACCCTTTTTTATTATGTATGCTGTTTAGCTTTCGCTGTTTGGCGCCCTGACACATAACTATGCAACATCATACCGCCAATAACAAGTACAAGACCAGCCATAGAAATACCAGATGGAAGCGGAGTCGAAAGGAAAATGACCTCACCAGCCGCAGCAAATAATACTTCCCCTGATTGAGTTGCTTCAACTGCAGCAAGTTTCCCCATATCTCCTTTTACAAGATCGGTAGCTTGGAAGAAAAGCACAGTCGCAATGACTCCGGAACTTAACGAGACTATGAATGCTTGAAACGTCTGACTCGCACTCGGCCAACCAACAGTCATCACACCATAGACAGATAACAAAATCCAAAACGGCATGCTCATGAGTGTCATGCCAAGCACACGCTGGTACGCATCCAACCTGCCACCGACAAGGTCCATCATTTTACGGTTACCAAGCGGATAGGCGAATGAAGCAACAAGTACAGGAATAACCGAAAGCATAAGAGTTCCGAAAGAAATATGCTGCGCTTGATTAATTTGCATCAGCACAATACCTGCAAGAATAATAAGTGACATGACAAGTCCCCGAAACGGGATTTGTCCTCTTACCTCTAGTGGTCCTTCCGGTGTTAAGATTGTCTTAATAAATAATGGCGCCAGCAAAGAACCTGAAATGATTGTAATTTGCCATGTTCCTGCGATTAACCAGCCTGGACCATAAGCTGCAGCAAAACTAAGCGGCGCATAGAATAACACAAACCCGACAAAGCTCCATGTCGTCCATTGACCTGGAGCCTTTTTGATTTCAACCTTCACACCATGCCAATTCTTTCTAAAGTAAACTATAATAAATAGAAATGGCAACATGAACACATATCTTAAAGAAGCACTCCAAATCCAACTTCCACCGGACAGTTCCATTGATCTGTTCAATACAAATGTAAATGCGAAAAAGAACGCTGCAAGAATACCCAGCACAATCGGACGCATATGATTCCTCCTATTCAGAAAAAAATGAAAAGTCCCCTTCCCATAATGACTTCGAATCAGTTTTTTGGCAAGTACCACAAAGAAACCTGATTGCAGTACATATGCATTCAGGTTTCTTCCTTATATCTATTTCATAGACATGAAATCCAGACGTTTTTCTTTCATAACATGTTGCAATGCCGTCCGAAAACTTGCATGGACTTTTAAATTGTCCACATCGACGCCTGCTCCAACGATTGCTCTCACAAACTCTGGAGAAAAACCAGAAAAAATCGTTTCCACGCCCATAATATCCAATGCTTTCTTCAACTGTGTCACTTGATTGCTTAATCCAACAAGACCCATTTGGCTTACATCTTTTATACTGATACCAGTAAAATCAATCAATATTGTATCTGAATGGTCTACTGAAACTGATTCAAGAATCTTCGTCTGTATCAGCTGAAAGCGTTGCTCAGTTAAAGTTCCCATTAACGGAACAAGTATTGTATCTGGTATGACTGAAGGAATAATTGGTGCGGATAGTTCTTCAATGAGCAGCTCGTATTCCTTCAACTTTGCTCTTAACGTTTCATTTTCACTGACCATTCTTATGTCTCCCCTAGCATACACGAATAACATCGTGACTCTCATATTGTAGTCAAACCCGTATTCTTCCCCTGTATGCAAGCATCCTAAGGTGATCAGAAACGTGGTTATCCATAATATACTTGGAAAATCTGCCCTTGTAAATATTTACCCTGATATAGCATTTTTAATCACTTACCTAGTTACATGGGGAATTACTGCTATTTCCCTTCTTTTACATACCATAAATAGGATTCCATTGCCCATTTCAAAGGAATATCTCTCATTTCCTCTACATTAATCGGTTTTCCCCGACTTATCGCCTGCACTGTTACAAGACCAAACCAGCGCTTTAAAACAGATTGTTTTACTTCTAATTCAATGACCTTATCACGATTCATTACGGTCATTTTATTATTAAAGCCACCCGATTGCAGCTGAATGAAGTCCTTATCGATCATAAAACGCGTGAACCGATTGGGCACTCTTTTCGCACATGTTATACTGAAAAGATGGAGGTGGACAAGACCTTGCTAGTTTTATTTGTAATGTTATTGATGGGCCTTTTACTTGGCTTTATTGGAGCGGGTGGTGCAGGTTCCATCATCGCCATATTGACAATTTTCTTCGGAGTACCGATTCATACGGCACTTGGCACGTCACTGCTTGCGATGGTATTCACATCACTATCAGGAACGTACAGCCATTTCCGCGAACATAATACAATCGTAACAATCGGACTTGCGACTGGTATCTTCGGCGCAATAGGTGGCTTTGCCGGTTCACAACTATCGTATCTCATACCAGAGGAAAACTTAAAATGGCTGACAGCATCTATGCTGTTCCTTTCTTCATTTCTTCTAGCTGTTCGTGTCTTTAAAGGCTTTGGCATATTTGCTGAAAAGAAATCGACTTTGCCTTCTCCGAAAAGCATCCAATTCTGGGCTGCTGCTACGGGAGTTGGCATCGTTACGGGCATTTTATCTGGACTCTTTGGAATTGGTTCGACACCATTTATCCAAATCGGTCTGCTTACTTTCTTTGGGCTCAGCATTCAGCAATCTGCTGGAACAACGATGCTTGTGATCCTGCCAATTGCGCTCATGGGCGGTTTCGGGTATTTCACACTTGGATTCCTTGATGTGAAGCTGTTCTTGGAAGTCGTAGGTGGAACAATTATTGGATCTTATATCGGTGCTAAATTCACAACGCGTCTGCCGCTCCTCATCCTCAAAATCGCCATGGTTTCTGTACCAGCCATTGGCGGGCTTATACTATTCATTGGGAAATGAAGAAGCACATCTGACTTGTGACAGATGTGCTTCTTTTCTATGATCCAGCTACGTCCCGCTTCGTAAAGGATAGCCAGGAGACCACAACAAATATTACGTAATAAACCAAAAGGACCGTAATCGAGAATCCAAGCGTAGTACCTTTAAAGATCGGTACACCTGTCGTATATTGAGTCAAATCTGTATTAGCGAATAAAATATACTTCGCCCAAGATTTTTCCATGAGGAAGACAATGATTGAGCTACCCGCCATCATTAGGAAGATAGAAATCCCGATTGCAAGTGCACTGTTTCTGAACAAAGTAGAAATCGCAAATGCGAAAGTCGCCATCATTACGAGGTTTACTAGTTTAAACCCATAGTCTTCAAACACTCTTGCAATAATTGAATCATAGACTACCTTTCCATCTGTATAAACCGCTACTTTCGGATTTAATCCGTCAACACCAGCGAATATTGCACCCGCAATCCAAGCTACAATCATGAATAATGCCAAACCAATTAAAGCAAACAGCAATACTGATAAATATTTAGATAGCAAAATTTTCGTCCGTGTAATTGGCCTGATTAACAGTAGCTTAATTGAACCCCAACGGTATTCATTTGCAACAATTCCTGCGGCGACTATGATTGTCAGAAGACTAAGCAGCGGAAGAAAACCCTTTCCATCCAGCACATACTGCCATGCACCATAATTCAGCGGCATTATATCATTTTTGAGATAGTATTCATTCACTTCATAATCCTGCATTACATACTGGTAGTACTGTTCATCTGCTTGTGTCTCTGGATCTTTAAGATTTTTTTCGATTTTTTTATTCTCTTTTTCAAGAATAGTTCTCCAGTTAGCATCCGTATATTTCACTTCATCACTGTCCGGCTTCGTTAGAAAAACACCGAAGAAAGCCATGAGAACGAGAGCTATCAACATAGCCCAAGTCGATTTTTGAAGAAAAAGTTTCATCTGTTCATTGCGCACTAGATTAAACAATTGTATTCTCTCCCATCAGATCAAAGAATTTTTCTTCCAATGTCGCTTTGCCTGCGCCAACCTGATAGATTGCGATGTTTTCTCCAGCTAAATACGCAACAAGCTCTGGAATCTTGTCTTTCTCACATTGGAATCTAAGCAAATCGCCTTCTGCTTTTGCTTCAATCTTGCTATGTGCATAAAGAAGAGAACGGGACTTTTCAATTGGTTGCGCCTCAAGAATGACATCCTGAAGTGCTGGTGTATCAGGTTTCTCTGCATCTCTTACAGATTGCACAGCAACCATTTTCCCATTCTGGATCATACCGACACGGTCACACATCAACTCAATTTCTGAAAGCAGATGGCTGGAGATGATGACTGCTACATTCTCTTCTTCAGCTAGCTTCCTAATGTGCTGACGCATTTCTCGTATACCTGTTGGATCCAAACCATTTGTTGGCTCATCTAGAATTAAAACAGATGGTCGATGCAGCAGAGCCTGAGCAATACCAATTCGCTGACGCATGCCAAGTGAATATTTACCGACTTTTTCTTTAACCGCTTTCTCTAGACCAACGAGTTCAACAACTTCTTTAATACGTTCATTGGTTACACCTTTATTCATACGAGCAAAATGAACAAGGTTCTGCCACCCTGTCATAAATGGATAAAGCTCTGGGTTCTCAACGATTGCTCCAATTTTACGAGCTGCGTCTTTGTATTCGGAAACAATACTTTTGCCATCAATACGTATTTCTCCACTGGACAATTTCATCAGTCCGACCATCATTCGTATTGTCGTCGTTTTACCAGCACCATTTGGCCCTATAAAGCCGAACACCTCTCCTTTTTTAATAGAGAATGTTAGACCTTTGATAATTTCCTTGCTTCCAATCGACTTCCTGACATCTACAAGTTCCATAGCATTTTCCGTCATATTAAAAGTCTCCTCCTTCATTCACTGCGTTTCGATTCACGCTCTCTTATTAAATAACGAGACAAGCCATGAAGTTGTATCCATATTATATTCATCTCTGATGCCGTCCACCGTATTCTCAGCAATAAGTTCTCCATTACAGAGTACAAACAACTGATCAAATAGTGGTTCCGCCTCTTGTATTTCATGCGTAGACATGACAACCGTCTGACGTTCCGGATCTGCATACTGAATCAAGCCCTGAGCTATTTCACGGCGCACCATCGGATCAAGCCCCGAAAACGGTTCGTCTAGTAGATAAAAATCTGCCTCACGTCCAAATGTCGCAGCAATTTTCGCTCGTCCCTTGCTTCCTTTTGATAAATTCTTTAACTTCTCATCCATTGGAACTCGAAGAAAGTCGGCAACACTTATTGCCTTTACTCTATCAAAATCAGGGAATTGACTTTCATAATAATCAAATAGCTGTTTTGTATTTAAATAAGTGAAGAAATCTTCCGTATCTGCCATGTAAGCTACTCGCTTTACTGCACCGCGTGTCATTGACTCACCCGAAAGTTCCGCCCTTCCGGAATCTGGCGTAAGCAGTCCTGCCATCACCTTCAGCAGTGTTGTTTTCCCACTTCCATTTGAACCAATCAGGCCAATGAACTTACCGCGCTCAACAGTCATGGTAATATTGCTAATCGCTAGTCGCCTTCCATATTTCACTGAAGCCTCATGAAGTTCAATCATCCTCCTGCCCCCTGACTTTAAGATGATGTGCCATTTCTTCGGCCGTAAATCCGTACGTAGCTGCTTTTTTCATAAAAGACGCAACAAGCTGTTCTTTAAGGTCTTCACGGACCTCTTGCAGCTTCTGTTCATTCTTAACTGCAAACGATCCCTGCCCCCTTCTTGTTTCCGTTACCTCCATCTGCTCCAGCTCCTTATAAACGCGTTGCATTGTGTTCGCATTAACACCGACTTTCAGCGCATACTCCCGCACGGATGGCAGTTTCTCTCCTGGTGCAATTGCACCTCGGATCATTTCTCCGATGATATGTTCTATAAGTTGTTGATATATGGGCCGATCCGGCAGAAATTCCATTCCCATGCTAGCACCTCACTTTTCTATTAAAGAGGATGATCGCAAACGTGAATAAAGCAACCGTTATGATTAGACCAAAGACAAAGTCACCTACATAGAACATGGCTTCACCTTCAACCGAGAACATGCCAGTTTTTTGTTTAAAGGCACCGAAATTGATTTCGCCTACACTAATATAATTCTTAAAGAATTCCGTAGTGCTTAATTTCATATCAACGTAACAATAAAGAACAAATAGGAGCAGTGTAAGTGGCAAGCTGAATTTGCCAATTCTCGGGCGCATTACCTGAAACAGAACCCAAAAAAATAAAGTAGTCACAGTTGAGCTGAAAACAAAAAGTAAAAGCAGGATCAGTATACTCGACTCTACCGTAAGCAAGTTACTTAATGAATAGTCAGCATTTGCAGGGAAATAACTGGCTGTAACAACAACCCCTGTAATCATTAGAAGCCCAGCCCCCACTAGGCCTGATAAAAGGATTTTAACACTGAACAATTTCGTACTGCCAGCTGTCGTATGAAGCCATAAATCAGGGTGCTTCATATCGTGGTGTAACAGCCAAATCAACACAATAGCTGGCAGAAACATTCCCAAAAATAACGCTAATCCACTTAGAAAAACAATGACCTCATGGAAAGCGTATCCTTTTGCCACAGTTTTTTGTAAAAGCAAAGGCAAGAAGATTAGAATTGCTGTATAAAAACCGAGTACGACGTATACTTCCGTACGCATCCAGTACCAATCTTTCCTTACAAGTCCAAGAAACTGGTTCATCCTTGCACCTCCCTATAATTAGTTCACTAGTTACATAGTACACTAAGTTTTTTGAGAGTACAATAGGATTTTCAATTATTTAACAAAATAAAACCACCGTTTCCAATTAAGGAATTGATGGTTTATTTTGATTACTATACAACAGTTGTTTTTTAACTTTTCTTTTTTCTGCAAAATGGACAAATAGCAAGCTGCCTATTGCAATTGCACCGCCTAAAAGTGAAAGCATCTGCGGCAATTCACCAAGCCAGATAAATGCAATTACCAATGTGAACGGTGATTCAAGATACATCATTGAAGAAACAGTTCCCGGATCTCCGAGAGATAACGCCATCGCCCATGTTGCATACGCGATTGCAGCTGGGAAAACTCCTACATAAATTGCCGAAAGATGAGCCGAAAGCGTAACTTGCTGAAGATTTTCTAGAAGACCTGGGGAAAATAGCAACATCGGAATCGTACCCGCCCATGTGAAGTAAGCAGTCAGCTCTATTGGATTATATCGTCCAAGGAGCGGCTTCTGGAAGACAAAAAAAACGGAAGTAGCAATGACTGCCATTAAGACGAACAAAACACCCGCAGACAATGCAAAACCTCCAGATGAACCATAAGCTACAATTGTAATACCGATGAAACCAATACCAAGACCAACCCATTTAACAGCTCCCATCTTTTCTTTCAGCACAATAACAGAAATAATCGTTGTGAAAATCGGTGCAGATCCGACGAAGAGTGCAGCAGTACCAGATGTAACTGTTTGAGAACCAAAAGTAATACCACAGTGATAGAGCGTAATGCCGACAAAGCCAAGCAACAAGATTCTTGGGATATCTTTTTTATTTGGCAAATGAAAGTGAACATTTGGAAGCAAACTATATAATAAAAAAAGGCTGGATGCGATCAAGAAACGAACGAGAATTAGATGCGCAGATGTATAACCCCCTTGCAAACTGGCCCGTATTGCCGGAAATGCAGATGCCCAGATGACGACAGTAAAAAGAGCAAGGGAAAGGGTTTTTTTGTTCATATTCTCATTCCTTTCTTTAAGATATAAGATGAGTAATGAATATTCACCTATCTTATTATAAGTCCTTGTATGTTACAACAACCCTTATCCCAGTAATATTTTGTTGCGTTTTCACTTAATTTACCTTTAAATAAAAGGCACAACTTAAACATGAATTACAATCATGAGCACATGGATGATTGATGCAAAAGAGGAGACACCAGGAATGCTAACAGTATATCTATTACAAAAAAACACAGATATCGAAATGATTGCTACCTTAGAAGCTGACAAAAAATTAAAGCTTATCGATCAGGCAGAAAATCCAAAAGAAGCATTTTGGAATATCAACCGAATGCAACCCGATGCCGTTATCATCGACTTGGATGATGCTGCTGAGGAATGCATTGAACTGGCCAAACATTTGAACCAGCTCAAAACACCTCCACTCTTGATTTTCCTATCAAAGGACGATGCGTATGCACCTCAAGCAATCGGACTCGGCGCCGTTGACTATCTTGTGAAACCACTGTCCAAACAACGCCTACATCAATCTGCAGACATCTTGGTTCATTATTATAATCAGACATATAGCAAAAACACTTCGACCGAAAAGAAATCTTACAAACGCATGCGCGCCCGTAACAAATATACCGATAAATTTCTTATTAAATTAAAAGAAAGCATCATCGTTATCAACACAGACGAAATTGTCTATATTGGTACAGAAAACAGAAAAGTATTCGTTAAAACACTTGAAGGAAAATACGTCGTCGACACACCACTCTACATACTTGAAAGACGCCTCGGCCCCTCCTTCGTACGTATTCATAGAAGCTTTATTATCAACATCTACTATCTTGTCGAAATCCAACCTTGGTTCAATGACACTTACTCACTCATATTCAAAGACGGCTCCACAACACCTGTAAGCCGTTCTTATGTCAAAAGCTTCAGGAAAACCTTAGGATTTTAAATAGAAGTTTGAAATTCACTTAATCAAAAATAAAATTCAAAAACAGAACCACTGAGGCACTTCTTCTTTGTGCTTGCAGGTGTTCTGCTTTTGACGTGCTCCTTTAGCAAATTAAGCAAATGCCGAGGTGTGGAATGGCTCATCCATAAGTAGAAAGAACGCAGATACATCTCAAGATTCTAATGTTGAACTTAAATCCCAGTTCCTTTTCCCCAATAACAGTACTTTCCTCATATAATTGAACAGTTCTCTTTACTATGTAGAGTTTTATAAAATATATAGATTGACTTTAATTTCACAACTTTCGAATAAGAGACTTGCTTTTATGATAATGTTTGCATATTTAATTCCGTTCTCCATAACCTACATTCTGTCGCCATATTCATGCCAATCGTTTATTTTTTCCTACAGAAAGCGTTTTCCTTAATACAATTAGGGCAACTTATAAGTAGAGCAAAAACATGCATGATAAAATCCTTGTTGCAAGGGCTTTCAGATGAGTCATAATAAAGAATGACTTTCTGTCTGTATCAAATGACTACAGCAATACTATCCAAACAAATTATTCTTAATTGGAGAAGGAGTTGTGCGAACATGACTTCCACTAACGAAAATCACGCACCAACTGAAAATCAGCTACCCCTAGGAACACAAGAAGACGCAACTTTACGTCCGAACGGACCAAAAGACCGCACAGTTAGCCCAATGGCTTATATGTTCATGTGGATCGGCGATGGGGTAAACCTTGGGAACATGACACTAGGGGCGAGTATCGTTGTCGCTGGTGTTGCAACATTAAATATATTCCAGACGTTCGCTGCAGCCATTATCGCAATCGGTATCATTTCTGCCATTTTCGCTTTAAATGACCGCATTGGTTATCGTTCAGGCGTTCCTTATGTTGTTCAGCTTCGAATGTCATTCGGTATGAAGGGAACGATTATTTCTTCCCTCTTGCGTGCTATACCTGCTATTGTCTGGTACGGTATTCAAAGTTGGATTGGTGGTACCGCATTAAATGAAATAGCCAAAATTTTCACAGATGGTAAATTCGATAACATCGCAATCTGTTTCGTTGTACTCGTTCTATTCCAAGTAGTCCTTTCATTGTTTGGCTTCCATGCAATCAAATGGGTAGAAGCAGTTGCATCGATTGTAATTATGCTTGGTCTTGCATTTGTATTCATTAAATTGCTCACTTCACATAGCGCAGCAATTACAGAAAACTGGGTAAACACTTCTGGTACTTGGGGATTACACTTCTTCGGAATGATCATGGTATTCCTTGGAAACTATGCAGCAATTTTCTTAAGTGCATCTGATTACTCACGAGAGCTTAAAGCAGGTATGAGTGATAAAAAACGCGGAATGCTTTACTTCCTGCCAATCCTTATCGCTTACGGATTTGTTTTAATTATTGGTGTTATGATGGCTTCTGCAACAGGTAATTCAAACCCTGTTAAAGCCTTTGCAATCATCGTAAATAACCCATATATTACTGTATTTGTATCACTATTCATCGTACTAGGTGTTATTGCAACGAACATGGTTGCAAACGTCATTGCACCAACATATGTTATCTCATTGCTAACAAAAGTGAAATACAAAGTAGCTACTACAATAGCTGGTTTGCTTGCACTCGTTTCATTCCCTTGGGTGCTTGTTAAGGATTCTTCATCTGAAGGTTTAAACATGTTCGTTCTGATTTACTCAGCCTTCTTAGGACCTGTCGTGGCAATCTTGCTTGTCGAGTATTATATCTTGCGCAAACAAAAGGTTTCTACTGAAGAACTTTATAAAGAAGATGGCGCATATGCAGGTTACAACCCAGCAGCTTTCATAGCCATGTTACTCGGTGCAGCTGCAGCTTTCACAAAAGTGGATCTAGCCTGGATTATCGGTCTTGTTGTTGCAGGTATCTCTTACATCCTGTTAACAAAATATGCTTTCAAAGACTCTTCTTTCAAAAAGGGTACTATTTTCGAAAAAAAGAACGCTGAGTGATAATAAGCAGTTCAGCCGCATTAATATAGTAAGATTAAATAATAATGGCAGGCTGGTTTCAGAAATGAGACTAGCCTGCTTCATTTAAAAGGAGACCTTCATATGACCTATGATCTAATTATCAAGAATGGAAATGTTGTCTTTCATGACGAAGTAAGAAAAGCCGATATCGGCATCAAAAATGAAAAAATCGCCTGTATTGCTGAATCTATCGAAGCAGACGCAACGAAAACGATTGATGCAAGTGGCCAGTACGTAATGCCAGGCATGATAGATACACATGTTCATATTAGTGAACCAGGACGTACTGAATGGGAAGGTTTCGTTACAGGTTCCAAGGCACTTGCTGCAGGTGGAACGACAAGTTACGTAGAAATGCCCCTGAACGCACTTCCAGCTACGACGAATAAAAAAGCTCTTGATATTAAAATTGAAGCAGCAATCGGCAAGAACTATGTAGACTATAGCTTCTATGGCGGTCTAATCCCTGGAAACGTTCATCAACTTGAAGAACAGGCTAAAGGCGGCGTTAAAGCATTTAAATGCTTTATTTCTGATTGTGGCAGTGACATTCCTGATGATTTCGCAAATGTGGATGATTATACACTTTATAAAGGCATGCAGAAGCTCGCTGAACTTGATCAGCTACTATGTATTCATGCAGAAAATCCAGTGATCACTAGAAAACTGGCTGAAGATAAAATGCGCGAAGGTAACACTACAGGTGTTGATTATGCAGATAGCCGTCCAATTTTCACAGAGGTTGAAGCAGTTCAACGCGTGATCTTACTTGCTAAAGAAACTGGTTGTAAATTGCATCTAGTGCATATTAGTACTTCTGAAGCAATCCAAGTTATTCTAAAAGCACAGCGTGAAGGCGTAGATGTAACTGTTGAATCTTGCCCACACTACTTCGCTCTATCTGCTGAAGACGTAGATGCAATTGGTCCACGTGCAAAATGTCAGCCGCCGCTCCGCAAAAAACCAGATCAAGAACGTCTTTGGGATGAATTACTTGCTGGTAATATCGGCTGGCTTACATCAGATCATTCACCATGTACAGAAGATCTGAAGCAAGCACCATTATTCGAAGCTTGGGGTGGAATCAGCGGTTGCCAGAATAACGTTGATCTCATGTTTGATCTAGCTGTTAAGCAGCGCGGTATGGCTGTAGAACAGTTTGTTCACCTTATTGCAACGACTCCATCTAAGCGTTTCAACTTACCTGAAAAAGGCGAAATCGCTCTTGGAAAAGATGCAGATATCATTTTTGTTGACCCTAACAAGAGCTATACAGTAAAACGTGAAGAACTATATTACAAAAATAAATTCAGCGCTTATGAAGGTTTCGAGATTGACTGCCGAGTAACGAAGACAATTCTACGTGGAAATGTAGTCTTTGATCTGGATGAAGGTATCATCGGTGAACCTAAAGGTAAACTGATGCTTGAACCTCAAGCATAATATTTGAAAGAGTGGAATGTTCCTAGATGGACATCCCACTCTTTTTTTCTTTTCCTTCAATATATCTACAGTGAATATTGAACTCAGTATAAGCCCGAGTAACATCCTAATTAAAAAAGGGTTATCTATCGAAGTTGAGATAATAAAATTAATGACTCCAACAAAAATCTCCCCTTCTCTTCTTAGTATTTGATTTTCAAACAAAATAGTCGATATTACTAGCAAGGAGGTGTTTGACGTGTTAAAAATTTTTATGAAATCCTGTGCCGTATGCTGCAGAAAACAATCGAAACGTGAGTTGTACATATATAGAGACGATCACGGAAAAAGAATAGGCGTCTGCGCCATGTGCACCGAATATGCGGAAAGACGGGCATTTCGCAAAGCACGTTAAAATTGCTAGCGTACACATGACAAGCTGTTTTTTCTATGTTACGCTAAATATGCAAATCAAATATCTGCATTCAAGCAGAAGATGTTCGGAATCCTCCATCTCTAAAAAACTAGGAAGCCGACAGCACTCTTC
>Ga0153999_1000193_pt1 | contig 30292 bp, 33 predicted proteins | sample TSNC083MetaG_FD_104675 | JGI IMG/M metagenome (GOLD analysis project Ga0153999, IMG submission 104675) | Attine ant fungus gardens microbial communities from North Carolina, USA - TSNC083 MetaG | ecosystem: Host-associated > Fungi > Mycelium > Unclassified | place: USA: North Carolina, Lumber... | reverse complement strand
CGACAGAAACCGCGAGTGGGTTCCGGGCAGCCTATACGACACATTGCGCCGGGAAGTTGCTGGCAAGATCAGGCGGCGATCTGAAATAGCGAGTGTCGCTATGTCAGAAACCACCATGCTCGCAGCAGCCACGCCTCCACAGCAGGACGGAGGGGGAGATGGTTTATGACGCCGTTCGCACATCGCATTGATAAGGGTTGCTATGCTGAGCTGGGTAAAAGACGGGGGTGATGATCTAATGCGTCTAGGACTGATACGGGGTACACCCCTAGCCGACACCAAGAACCAATAACGCCAGAGGCGACATGAACCCATTCCGTCAGTTATGGGATCTCGGGTATAAAAACCTGATCCCTGTAGTCCCTCCCGAAGCGCCGATCTCCGAGCGGTCGTCAATTGCGACACGTTTGGCGGACGGCAAGGATGATCGCGGCAAGACGCCCGGCGTTCGCGGTCGCGATGGCTTGTGGTTCGGGTTGGACTGGTTGCCGTATACGGCCGACGAACAGGATCTCGACCGCTGGCACGAGATGGGCGCGAGTGTCGGGCTGAAGATGGGCTTTGACGGTGTCGTCATGATTGACGCCGACACGCTTAATCCTGAGCACGCCAGACTGATCAAGGAAACCGTTGATGCTCAGCTCGGCGCGTTGCCGATCCGCGTCGGCAATCACCCCAAGGCGGGCTACATCTGCCGTGTCGGCGGCGAGTATCGCTATCAGAGGATAGAATTCGGCGAACGCGACAAGAAAGGCAGGCTGCTGGATCGTGTCGAGATCCTGTCGCGGGGGCGCCAAGCGGTTGTCTCAGGAATCCACCCCAAGACCAAAAAGCCGTATCGATGGCCTCGTCCGTTGCCGGCGATACACGATCTGCCCGTCGTCAAGCCGGAGCAGTTGACAGCGCTGCTGCAAGCGTTGGCGAAGGTGTTGCCGCAAGCCACGGAGGTGGCCACAGAGGGTGCGGCGGCTCTCGCCGATCAAGCGTTGCTGAAAGGCGACCTTGCCCTTGTGCGGCGTGCTGTGGCGCTTACACCGAATACCTCAGCCAATTTCCCTACCCGTGAGAGCTACCGCGACTACGGCTATGCGATCAAGGCGGCGCTCGTCGATCACCCCGATGAGGCTTTCGAGATATATTCAGAATGGTGCGCGCGTTGGACGGACGGTCAGAATGAGCCCGGTATCGTCGAGGCAGACTGGCGCAGAATGAAGCCCCCTTTCCGGGTCGGTGCGCACAGGATCTATGATCTGGCTGAGCAGCACTCCGATGGCGCTTTCACACGGGCAGAGCAGTGGTTCGAGGAGATCCCGGAGCATGATTTCATCGGAGCCGTATCGACAAGCTCTGGTGCGAAGCCAGAGCCGATCAAATGGTTGCGGCCTAGTCAATGGGTAGGTAAGGAGCCTCCGCCGCGCGAATGGGAGGTTGAAGGTTGGATACCGCGCAAGGAGATAACACTACTCTATGGTGACGGCGGCATCGGCAAGACCCTCGTCGCGCATCAATATGCGACATGCGCGGCTGCCGGGGTGGATTGGCTCGGTCAGAAGACCCGCAAAGCCAGGGTCATGACGTATTTCTGTGAGGACGGCGAGGACGAATTGCACCGCCGCCAGATCGATATCAATCGTCATCTCGGCATCGACATGGCCGACATCGACGACAGCCTGCGCATTACCTCTCGCCGTCACCATGACAATCTGCTGGCGCTATGGAACCGTAACACTGGCGGCATGCAGTTGCAGGCGGTCTGGGAGCAACTGCGAAACGATGCACTGGCGTTCAAAGCCGATGTCGTTATTCTCGACACATTGGCCGATATCTATTCCGGGTCGGAGATCGAACGCGCCCAGGTCAGCACGTTTGTGAAAGCCTGCCTCGGTAGGTTGATGGCGCAGACTGGTGGAACCCTGATCGTGCTCGGCCATCCGTCGCAATCAGGGCTGAAGTCAGGATCTGGAACGTCTGGCTCGACGGGCTGGAACAACGCCGTCAGATCCCGCCTCTACCTGCGATACCCGGGGAAGGCCACGACCGGCGATATCCGTGAGCTGGAGACCATGAAATCTAATTACGGCAAGAAGGGCTCGATGCTGAAGCTTCGCTGGAGCAGGGGCGCTTTCGAGGTCATTGCCGGTGCGAACCTTTCCGATAGTAGCACCAGATCAACGACCGTTTATGAGGATGGCCAGCCGCAGATCGTCGAGTTGGCGCAGGCGGCAGAAGCTGCGGTTTTGAACGCACTCAGGCTTTGCGCCGATGTACCGATGAACCTGAATCCGCGCAGTCCGAAATACGCCGGCAAGGTGTTGCTGCATCGCGAGCCAGAAGTGTTGCAGGCGTACACATCCATTGAGGTGGAAACGGCCGTTCTGGCGCTGGAGAAGCGCGGCGTGCTGAAGCAGGACACCATAGGGTGGGATGCCAGCCGGCATGCGCTGAAGGGTGTCGTTATCGACGATGGTAAACTCAGATCAGGGGCGGTCAGTATTTTCGATTAACGTGTTTGTCAGTCTCAGCCCGGCTGCGTGATCATCTGCCGGTGTCTGGCGTCGCCGTCGTTGAGAGGGATGGTGCGTCGAGCCGGGCAGCGGCCCGTCAGGGTATAAGCCTAACCAGGAGTGCGAGAGCCACAAATACCACCACTACGTAAAGTCCGCCTGCAATCGGACCAAAGTGCCAGAACGGTGTCTTTGTTTCAGCCTCGTGGCGTTTGAGTTCTCGGTTGCGCCAATATCTTTCAACTTCTTCATCCGACAGGCGTCCTCGGTCCGCGCTACTATCGAACAGAAGAGCAACGACGAAGGCGGTAAGCCAGCCGATAAATAAGGCGGGCAGAGAAACAACCAAGGCCACAAAACCGGCCATGGCGATATAGACCCAAAGGGCCATCGGGGAATCCTTGATGCTCAGCAATTACCTGTGTGGCTCATCGACGATACAACCCAATGATCCATGTTCGTTGCCTGACCTTTAAGCTGTGCGAGAATCCGCACCCTGCAAGAAACAGTTGTTGCGTATACTGGCTGCGTATCAAACTGGCTGTTAAAATTGCGACGACTAAGCCCGAACTCAACAACAGAACGGTGGCTTTCAAAAATAAAATTACGACCATTAGATGTGTCGTATGAACTAACGAGCGGCATACCTGTATTTGCAAGAAAGTGCGACATCGGAAAACCGATCCACTCGGTGTCAAATTTATTGAGCTGCCCTTCTCTCGTTTGACATGCTGCCAATGAAAGCGCCATCCCTGCGATGATAAAAACCCGCTTCATCCGACCCCTGGTCCCTTTTTTGACATCGCCGAACGAGCATTGACTTCACCTCAAAGCCAGGCTCCCGATTTACAATTCATGGCAGGGCACGGCTGAAAAAACAATTATTTTTGACGGCGAGTCAAGTCTGGCAATTACGCAGGGTGTCTGAATTTGGAAAAACTGTTTTTAATATCCCTTTAAAAAAGGTTTTCTTATTTTTTGATAGTATAGATAAGTAATAGTAATTTTATTACGCGCAATAAAACTAACTATGCTTGTTTTTTATTGTTTTTACAAAATAAATTGTTGACACGTTATTTTGCGAATGCCACAAATGCGAACCGGTCAAGTGCAACGAACACTTGACCGGCTCTAACCACAAGCATGAAAGAACCATGATCATGGCTAATTCCAACATTACCACATTACCCGCCATCAATTCCAGCTTTGACGGGCAACCGCGTGCGGCAGATTGCGCCATCGCCAAGGTGCTTGCCCTTTCCAGCACTGACACCCTCCGTAAACTGATAGCCCGCCATGCGGCCGCACTCTCCTGCTACGGCGATGTTCCGCAAGACAAGGCGGCTTACTGGCTCAATGAAGCGCAAGCCGTCTACATTTCCACAAAGACAAAAGACGGTGTGGATATCGCCGCGCGAATCGCCCGACTTTTCATTGCGAAGCCTGTTAATAAAACCGTTCGTGTCAAAACACACGACAGGAAGCCGCCAGCGGCCAAGGCTGCAAAGAACGAAGGTTTCCAGCTCGATATCGCGCAAGGGGTTGACGGGCTCGCTATCGTGTCTGCAAGGGTGCCTATGTCCGTTGCGTTGGCAATGGCCAAGACTTATGCGGAACTGATAGCGCCGCCGCGTGTCGGCAGATTATCAATCGCCGCATAGCCGCCTTCCTGAATACCCGCAACACAGATAGCCAAAAGCCCGACGCTCGCTTGAACGCCGGGCTTCCTGCATAGCGTTTGAACGTCTGGTTAGTCGTCGGCAATCGCCACCTTTTTGGCTTCAATAAAATCGGTGCAACAATCGCCACATGTGAAGTTGTCAGGCGTACATGACGATTCCCATTGCTCCGTTTCAGGACACCAACGGAAGGCGACGGCGTCAATTGCGATATTTTCACTACCGCATTGCGGATAGTGTCTTGTGCGGCCTCAAGGGTAGGGCAGTCCACATTATGGCCGAGTCTCGATATCTCCCCAAACGGCTTTCCATTCATCCATGACGGTTTTCAGTGCCGCTTGCGCGCTATCGGCGCGCACATAGGTGCAAAAGTCGCCGTCTGCCGTGTAAACCGAATGCACGTTTGCAGGTGTTCCCCAATACGCGCCGCCCTTATCGTATGCGCCGTCGTCGCAAATGCATTCCTCGCTGTCGCATTCGCCGCATACGCACAACCCAGGTTCCGCAGCGTAACCGGACGCGACAAGCAAAGGTGATTCACCGTCCCACTGTGGCGATATATTGCCGACGCGACCCATAGGTGCGCCGTATCGGCAATTGACAGGCGCGAAAGGATCAAATTTGCTCATTATCCCCTCTCTCGATTATGCGGCGAATGTAAGCGGCGAAATATCGACCGCGCGAACCGTTGGTATTCTTCGGAGCGCGATATTTCGTAGCGTCGGCGGCGCGCAAAACGGCTTCTTTGCTGGCTGTGCTCATGGCATGGAAGTCTTCTAGCGGGTTGAAGCCAAACACACGAGAAAGCGAGCGCGCTTCCCAATAAGTCATTCTTTTCATGATTCCAGCCTTTCTATGAACCTATTGAGCGGCACCGTAATGCCGCCTACAGAGTCAAAGAACGGTCTCGCATGCACCGTCATTGAAGGCGCGGCACAAAGTGCTACTGCCGGTGTAGAAATAGAAGTCCGGGTCTTCACCATTACGTAACCGGGCTTGCCCTTCACGGTTGGAACGTATGACGTTCAGGAAAGACCGCACGGCGTCGCGCAACGCGTCACAAGTGGAAGGGAATGAGCCGGCTTCTGTGCGAGCGCGCAACACGTGCCGTTCGGTCTGGAGCTCCTTAACCCGTTGCCACGTTTCGGCGGTTTCTTCAGCAAGCTGCATCCACTGAGCGCCTGCCTGCCACGCCCTATCGTATTCTTGTGCCTCTTCCGCGGCGTTTCTGGCTATGTCGTCAGCGCAACTGGCGGCACCCAGAAGGACGTCGCAGCTCGCACGGCGGCTTTCCGCGTCGTCCGTGTACATACCGGCAAAATGCACGATATATGTTCCGGCGTCACCGTCATAATACCCCGGCACGACACGGGTCGCGCCGTTGCACCCGGGCAGGTAGAATATAACGCCTTGATAAAGCCGATCATGGAACATGTCCGCGTACCAGCCGCTTTTGCCCGCTTCCGCTTCCCATCGGCCATTATGAAAATCTGCGTCCACATATCCGATAGTGCGCAATCCGGCTCGTTCAGGGCGTCCAATAATGGCGCGTCCGTCACGACGCCCTCTATCGTCCGTTAGCCAATAAACGGCGGGTTCCGGCTTTTTGCTACGGTACGGAACACCGGGATTTTCGTTGCGCGCGTTATTCAACGCGGCGACAGGCTTAAGCCCGCGTACCCGCTGGTTCATGTATGCATTGAATAACGTTGATCGGTTAATTTCAGTCATTGTCATCTCCTGCTATCAACCCAAGCGCCTCATCGGATGCAGCTTCATCGAAAACCCCGACTTGACGGGCGATACGCTCAATTTCCGGCCATCCAATCGTGTGGCAACCGGCAATGAATGAGCCGTCAAGTCGGATACATTCGACAGTGAAATGCCCGACGCGGATCGAATGCCCGTTGCGGTGCCAAGCCCGGCCTTCGTTGCGACACAGCTTCGCAAACTTGAAAACGCGGATTGCATGGGTAAGAGGGACGGAAGCGCCGAGCGATGTTTCGAGCATATCGCCCTTCACGCGCAAATAGACTGTTGTGAAAGCTTTCTGGCTATTCCAGCGGGCACGCCCTCCGGCAAGCCACTCTTCCAGTTTCTCTTCCTCTGTACGAAGTTCCCGGAGCCTGCGGCGCTCCCGCTCGGCTTCCCGCTTTGCAATTGCTTCCGGTGTATGCCGAGCGGCATGAGCGACTTCTATTTTTGCCGTATCGTCTTCTATTGGAAACTCGATCGGAAGCAGCCCGAATGCGCGACAATAGCGGTTGGCTTCTTCGGAGATATCTTTTAACGCATGCGCGCTGTAAAGATATCTGGCGCGCATAAGGCGACTGACTTCTGCGGTATATTCTGCTTCGAAATAAGCAATGTTTTGAGCATGATCTATCGCGCCATCCTTGTCGCCGGCGTAACGGCCGTGACAGCCGAGAATACCAAGGCTAGGGACGTTGAAAACCGCCACATTCCGCGCCCTGGTGGCGCTTCGAATAGCAGGCATGTGCTTCCCGGAAGTGGTGATGGAATAGGCTTCGCTGGTTATCAGCGCGATGCGGTTTTCGCCATCGGGTATGATACGGGCTACGGGCGTTCTGTAGGAATAAATAACGTAACCTTCGAACCATAAATTTCCGTTGTGCGATCTACCTTCGTATTGTTGTTGCTGGGCCCAAACGTGTGCGCACATACTGTTATCGAATACGGTTCTAGTCATAGCTTCGCCGTCCTGTGTTGCGGTCAGGTTGCAAAAATCGTTAAATTGTAAGGGTTATCTTCGCAGTGGCCTTGTTCGGTTTATAGTTTCAAGCAGAGGCGGATCATCATAGCGCGGTAATGTAAATCGGCTTGTTCACGCGCGCCGCTCTCAGTCGCGGCGCAGCCAATCCATTCAGAACAGAACCTTGCGACGTACTGCCTTGTTGCCCTTCCGCACCATTCCAAAGCGATGTGATAGCGACCGTCACCTATAGTTGATAAATCATCCCAAGGGTTCGGCGGATCATCTGTAGGTTTCATGGCGTGTGCCTCTAACGTGTACGTGTGCCGACTGTGTGCTCGGCGCTGATTTTGCGGTTTTTCGCGAAACCCTTACGCCGTAAGGACTTGGCGAAGTATCGCAAAGTTTCGCAAAGTGGCGAAAATCTTCGCATGTTTTTAGCTAAGTCATTGATATTGTTGCGTCGCAGGTTTAAACTTGCGATGCATCGCAAAGTTTCGCCAAGTCCTTATGCTGTAAGGATTTGGCGCATCGCCGCGATGATCGCAAAGTTGACCTCTCCCTAAAGGGAGAGCGCTAACGCGCGCTCGCTACGCTCTCCCTTATGTGAGGATGGAGCCCGAAAACTTGTCCGCTAAGTCCGATAACCAGAGGCCAAAGTTAAGGCGGGTCATTGTCGGACAACAGGCGTACAATTGTTGCGGCTAGCCATCCGATGAATAAGGCAGGGATTGAAACGATAAACGCTATTAACCCTACCAGCGCGAACCATACCCAGAGCGCCACTATGCGGCAAACTGTAGTTCGAGCGGATATTCGTCGCACATCTGGTTCAACAGGCGGTTGAACAGTTTCCCGGTTGATCCGGCAACATCCTCGATTGCCGAAACTTCATCCCGGAATATGCGCGCATCGTCGCCTTGCAGGTAAACACTGCCCGTTCCATCGGTGGCGCTTATGACGTAATGCCCTATGCGATCCTGCGAAACGGTGTAGCGGGTTGTTTCATAACGCGTCATTGTCGCCACTCCGTTGAATTTTCGTGCCATAAATTTCGAAAGATCCGTTTTCGATATCTGCGATTTTTTCAAGATCGCCGCGGCATTCGTCGATCAAAGTGGCGAGGAATGCTGCTTGCGCCTCCATCGCCACTTTGATCGAGGGGTACGTTCCGCCTGGTTTGTGGCGCTGTCTGTCGCGGGATATCCAACATAATGTTGTTTCAATGCTCATTTCGGGTTCCTGTGTTGCGGTTCAGGGATTTAATAAGGGGCGTGCTTTACATTTATAGATTGCGCTGAAACTCCTGTGTTGTAAGCGCTCTGTAGTGTTTGTGTGCGCTTTGTATGTTTGATGTGCACACAGTATGATTTTAAACATACAATGTCAACACGCAAAAACATTGCGGTGCTGCAATCCGTGCTATAAGTTCGTTGCAATTTTGCAAGATACGGAATTAATGGGGTTTTCAGGAATGCCGCGTAAAAATGGTCATCTCACGCCGCAAGAATTGACATATGTTGAGGTGTACGCCGCAACAAATGATCGTAAATACGCGGCTGATAAGGCTGGGTACAAGCGTCAAATGAAGAGTTCATACGATAAATTAAATAATCCTATTATTTTACAAGAAATTCGCAAAGTACAGATGGCAAGACTATGCAATACTCTTGTTCCTCTTGCTTTAGATCATTTTGAAAATACTTTAAATGACGCTAAAGCCCCTGTCAGAGATAAAACAATGATAGGAAAAATAGTTCTTGATCATGCAAAGCATCTAAGCGACGATGCAGAAAACAAGAATCTGCATGAGCTAACCAGCGATGAAATACAGGCAATGCTCGCTGATTTGAGGCGGGAACAGGCGTCGCGCGCCAATGCGGCGCGGCTGGTTAACCCGGGGATCGACGACAGCCCCGGGGGCATTTTTGATTGATGCGCACAACAGGAGCGCACAAAACAACCAAAAACGTTACGCTGTAAGGCTTTAAAATTAACTACTCATTAATAGGGTGCCGCAGGAGCCGCCTATCGTCGGTGCGGACGGTGCGATAGCCGCACCCACCCCCCGGCTATGGTCCGCGCCAACCTTCGGTGACGGCGCCGGGCACCAGAACCAAAATTCACCCTGAAAAACATTCCGACACTTTGTCCGAACTATCTTTGCATGATTGCACTCTTCTGAAGCGACATTATGGGTGAGGCGCTCATAGAGTATGTCTGTTGCACTGTGCATAATAATCATCTAATGTATGATTTAAACACGACAAAGCGCGCGACATGTCCGATCCAACTAGATACCAACCAGGCTACAGTTTTACCGGCTATCAGACGGTTCATCCGACCGAGCCGCTTCCGGCTGTTGAGCTCGATAATGAGCTGGCGGGAGTTGGGCGCAGCATCGAAGAAGTTGTTGATGCATTGGCGGATATCCGTCGCAGCGATGGCAAGTTGATGAATGGGTCGGTCGCCATTGACAGTCTGCACCCGGCCACCAAAGCCGCCTTGGTTGCAGCGAGTTCGAATGAAGCCGACAGGGCCGAAGCCGCGGCTCAAAGGGCCGAGGCGGCGCAGGCATCCATAGATGAAATTTCAGCTGAGATCGTTACCGTTGCAGGTATTGCACCAGCGGTCGCGACTGTGGCCTGGATCTCGGACGCAGTGACCTCGGTTGCGCTGAACAGAACGGCGATAAACATCGTTGCTCAAAATATGGATGCTATCGCTGCGGCACCTTCTGCTGCCGAGAGCGCTAGATTGTCCGCAGAAGAGGCCGCGCGATATGCCGAAGCCGCGGCTAGCCTCACCATTCCTGACGGCAGTGTTGCACTCCAGAAGCTAACTCCTGAATTGCGGGCGTATTTCGAGGATATGGAGCGCAGGATTGATGAAGCGGCGCCGGTTGGATCCGAGAAGGATTATACCGGGATTGCTGCTCCTCCCGGCTGGCTGATCGAAAATGGTCTTCTAATTCCTCGTATCGATATTCCGCGATTGACGCAATTTGCTTTTGCCTCCGGCAATATCGTTGAAGAGGACGTCTGGCACAACGAGCAGATGTACGGCGCTTTTTCCTACGGCCCTGGCGGAGTGGACGGAGAGTTTCTTCGCATCCCGGATACGCGAGGTTTGTTCGTCCGCGCTCTTGGCGCGGGTCGCACGCTTGGCGAGGTTCAGCCCAGCCAAAATCTCGCTCATGATCACGCCGGCGCTGTTAGCGAGATCCCCGATCACGTACATGCCGGTTGGACAGACGTGCAGGGTTGGCACGATCACTGGGTTACAGGGCGACGCGAGGGTGGCGGATTCGGTTTAACTGTGACGGCAGGCCATCAGGGCAATCCGATGATCTGGGCTGACGGTCAGACCACATCCGGCAACGGCAACCACGGTCATAGCGTCGGGATCGGAGCAGCCGGTCGGCACACTCCTACCGTGAGCATTGCTCAGAGTGGTGGTAGCGAGGCGCGGCCAGTTAACGTCGCACGTTTGAAAATACTGAAATATTGAGGACGACCATGATCGGCTACTGTGTAACTCCTGCCGGCTATTTCACCGGAAACACTGTTGAGGCAACGCCTAGCCCGTTCCGCGCCGGAGAATACCTGCTGCCGGCATTCAGTGTATGGGCACCACCCCCTCAAGCCCCAGAGGGCCACATTCAGCGCTGGATTGGCAGTGAATGGGTCGTTGAGGTGGTGCCGCCTGAACTCACTATCGACCCTCCGGTAGCAGTGGTTGAAGATCCGTGGAGCCTGCTGCGCCAGAAAGCTGCATTCTTCCTCACACGCGCTGATGAATACTTAGACGAAGTAGAAAAGTCAGGCTTGGTTATTCCTCGGGAATGGACTGAGTACAGAGCTGCGTTGGCTGAGCTGGTTGTCGAGAAGTCCGGTGATGTCACCTCCGAGCTGCCGATGAAGCCTGATCCGATCCTCCTGGTCGAAGAGCATCCAAAGCTGGAAAAAACATTCGAAGAGCAGAAGGAAGCGGCGCTTTGGCAGATTTTCGCGCTGCTCGATCAGGCAGCGGTCGAATTGACAGGGAACGCGCCCATGGCCGAGCGGCTATCGTGGGTGGTCAAACAGGGCGCTGCAAGAGCATTTAAAGCAAGGTCGGCGACCCCAGATGAGGAAGCGATGCTGGCGGCTGAGGCCTCCTTGACCGATGAAACGATTGACGAGCTGGCTGGGAAAATTCTGGAAACAGCTGCCGCTTACTGGGTGAAAGCTGGCCTGATCGCAGGTCTCCGGAGGGCAGGTTCCGCCAAAGTCGCTGCTGCTGATTCACCAGAAGAAGTGCGGGCAGCTCTTGATGGTGTTGAGGCAGAAATTCGCAAGGCGCTGAAATGATCCGCGCCGCTGCGATAACCACCATCATTTTCATCCTTACGGCATGCTCTCCAGCCCAGACCGACTGGTCAGGGGTCGCGAAGGGTGTTGGCCGCATCATTAACGAGTAGAGCCTATGCGTGAAACTTTTGACACAGTCATGGACTGGGTTTTCACCCATGAGGGTGGGTATTCCATCGACCGTAACGATCCGGGGAACTGGACAGGCGGTAAGGTCGGGAAAGGTCAGCTTAAGGGAACCAAGTTCGGTATTTCCGCCAAGGCATACCCAAATCTCGACATCAAGAGCCTGACCAAAGATCAGGCTAGAGCGCTGTATAAGCGGGATTATTGGGACAAGGTCAGGGGCGATGATCTCCCTGCGGGGCCAGATTATGCTGCCTATGACGCGGCGATCAATTCCGGTCCGGCGCAATCCGCCAAATGGATTCAGCGGGCGGTGGGCGTTGCCGCCGATGGCATCATTGGTGCGCAGACCCTTGCCGCGGTCGATGCGGCAGCGCGGAAGAATGAGGAGGCATTGATCGCCAGCGTTATCAGCCAGCGCCTTACCTTCCTGAAAGGTCTCAAAACTTGGAGCCGTTATGGCAAAGGCTGGAAGCGGCGTGTGGACGAAGTAAATGCCAATTCCCTCAAGCTGGCCCGAGCCGATCCGAAATATGCCATGCCGAGTTACACGGCAGGCATGGAGCGCAAGGCTCGCGCAGAAGACACGCGCGCTATGGCGACAAACGATGGAAAGGCAGCGGTAGGTGCGGGTCTTGGCGCAATAGGCATTGCCGCAACGCAGGCGGCAGACAAACTCGCCCCATACACCGCTAGCGCTCCGGTACTGCAATACATTTTCGTAGCGCTTACCTGTGTCGGCATTGGTGTTGGTGCGTGGATGGCAATCAAAGGGCTCATAAACAAGCAGGCTACCGCATGACTGCGCTCCTCAAATGGCTGGCCAGCAAAGCCGGGCGCGCCCTTATAGGCGCTGGTGCAACTTTGCTGGCCCTGTGTTTGGGGGTCTTGAAAATTTACGATGCGGGCAAGTCCGCCGAGAAAGCAGAGCAGGACAAATCCAGCCTGAAAGCGCAGCGGACAAGGGGAAAGATCGATGATGACCATGCGAAGATGTCTGATGCTGAGCTTGATGCTGATCTTTCTGGCTGGGTGCGGTCGCGACGTGACGACGATTAGCGCTTGCGACGGGATGAAAGCGTTCCGACCGAACGAGCAGGACATGGCACTGGTAAGGCAGATGTCGCGGGAAACGAAGTTGGTTCTTGCTGGGAATAATGCGCTTGGCGAGGAGTTGTGCGGGTGGAAAAGATGATTGGATTCATCCTGCTCATGCTTTTCTGCGGTGCCGTTAATCGCTTCTGCGGTGTCAAGCTCGTGCCTTTCAAACCGCTGCTCCTTGGTGCCCCTTTAGTTGGTGTTGCTGCATCGTTCTGGTTTCCGCCGACACCATTGATGGACCACACGATCATGTCGTACTGGGTCGTAGCTTACCTCCCGGCCAAGCTAGCTCATTTTTATTTTGTCGCAGCGATGTACCGGCTTTCAATAGGTATTGCGCTAGCGTTTCTTTTTTGGCGGCTTTGGGAGTGGGGGCGCTGGATTGATCTTGGCAGCCTGCCCAACGATCATAACCGAGAAGGCGTCGAGCTTACGGTGCTTGAGCGCCTGATCACTTCCGTTTCATTCGGCAGTGACAGTGTTGCGCTAATCTGGCGCCACATGCTTCTCGTTCCGGCATTGTGGATATTTTATCAATTCGGTGGATCCGTAGAATTACTGATTCTCGCTCCCGGTTTTGCCTTGGCCTTCGCCTCGGCCTATGTCGTCGCAAAATACATCAACTCCACCGACTACGTGTGGATGGCAGAGATTGCTGTCGGCTTCCTATGGGCGTTGCTCATCGACATGGCTTCTCGCGCAGGGGGGTGGCTCTGATGGAGGAAACACCAATGCGGCGCCCGCGCTTTGAGTGGTCATTCAATTTTGGCCACGTGATGCAGGCCGTTACAATGTGCATCACGATGATCGTGTTCGTTTGGTACATGGCTCAGACCACTGCCGAATTCCGTCATGCAATCACCTCCCTCAATGACCGTACATCTAAACTCGCACCCGCTGTTGAGGCACTTTTATTGTCGCAAGGCATTCAGAAGGAGAGGATCGATAATCTTTCGTTGTCCATAAAAGAGGTGAAGGATTCAAATGTCGAGATCCGCGCCAAGATCGGGACGATTCGCGAAGATATTACTGGGATTAAGGCTAGGCTAGGTAACTGATGCCGCACCCCAACCGCATCAATCCGGCTACAGGTAGGCGGTACGATTTCGTCGATCCGTTGAAAACGGCGGGCGACGAAACCAAGCTCGTCAACGAGCTGGAGCGCAGTATTAAGCTTCTTGAGCGTCAGGATGAGGCGATCAAGGCGCGAGATAGCCTCATGCCTTTCATAAAGTTTACACAGCCCGACCCTGAAGATCCGGAAGACGCCAAAAGATCGGCCTATAAGAATGCTCGCGTGCACGATGCAGTCGCTCGCGCAGTTGAGGAGGTGGAGGCAGCGCGCATTCCCTTTTTGATTCTCGTCATGCCACCGAGGCACGGCAAAAGTGAAATTGTGTCTCGCCGACTGCCCGCCTGGTACATAGGGCGCCATCCGACACACGAGGTCATTGTCGGCACCTACTCTGACGATTTCGCCATGGAGTTTGGTGAGGCGGTTCGCGACATCATGACGGGGCCGCAATACAAACAAGTTTTCCCGAATGTCAGGCTGGCGCGCGGCGGCAAAGCCAAGGACCGCCTCAAATTGGCGAGCGGCGGTCTGATCACCTTTCGCGGTCGTGGTGGTGCCATCACCGGTAAGGGTGGCCATCTTATCATTCTCGACGATCTTTTGAAGGATGCAGAGGAGGCGCGCTCAAAGGCGACGCGGGATTCCGCCTGGGCGTGGCTAACATCAGTGATCATGACGCGACGACGCGGAAAGAAACTCGTTGTTATTACGTTTACTCGCTGGCATGAGGACGACCCAATCGGGCGGCTTACTGATCCAGATAATCCGCACTATTCGAAACGAATTGCGGAAAAAATAAAGATCATCAAATTGCCGGCTATCGCGGATGAGGATGACCCTCTCGGTCGCAAACCTGGCGAAGCGTTGTGGCCAGATGGGCCGGACAGGTACGATCTTGACTTCCTTGAAGACCAGAAAGCGCTGCTCGGACCCCAACAGTTTTCCGCGCTGTATCAGCAGGAGCCAACTGCCGCTGACGGCGATCTCTTCCAACGCAGTAATATCCGTTACTACAAGGACAGCGAGCTGCCGGATGAATTGCGTTTCTACGCTGCAAGCGACCACGCGGTTGGCACCAGGCAACGAAATGATCCATCCTGCTTGCTGAAAGTAGGCGTCGATAAATTCGACAACATTTACCTCCTCGAATGCGATTGGCGCAGGATGAAATCCGATACCGCGGTCGAGGCCATGCTGATTATGGGCGGGGCCGGAAACACCAAGCCGCTGGTTTGGTGGGCGGAACAGGGCCACATCTCGAAGTCGATTGGACCGTTTCTATACAAGCGGATGCTGGAAACTGGACGCTACCTGAACATCAAAGAAGTTAACCCAACAGGTGACAAGGTCCAGCGTGCTCAGTCAATCGCCGCGAGAATTTCGATGGGGAAGGTGTTTTTTCCGAAAAACTCCAGCTGGACCGAGCGAGCCGTCGATGAGCTCATGAAATTCCCCAACGGCACCCATGACGATTTCGTCGATGCGTTGGCCTATATCGGCCTTGGGCTCGGTAGCTTGTTTGGTGCCAACAAAGCGCCGCCGAAAACCGCCAGCGAGCCAAGATATGGAACACTGGCCTGGGTGCGCAGATCCGAAAAATATACAGCGGAACGAAGGGCGCAGAGCATGCGCGGAGGTTTCTGATGGAAGATTTCAATGACATCAATGAGCTTGATGATGGCGCAGTCATTGCCGATAGCCCGGCCCAGGATAATCAGACCGAGGCGAGCCCGTCTGAAAAGGCGTTGGTGAAAAAAATTCTTCTGCGCATCAGTGATGATAAAAGGCACTTCGACAAGAAGTTCAAACGTATGAAAACCGACATGGAGCTAGCTCGCACGGGCCGACACGAAGGTTGGGCTTCGACCAGCTATGTTGCGAACTTCATCGGCAGGCACGTCAAACAGAAAACAGCCGCTCTTTATGCAAAAAACCCCAAGGTTGTAGCCCGGCGCAGGGAAACCCTCGATTTCGAGATGTGGGACGAAAAGCTTCCCAGCCTCCAGATGGCAATGCAGGTCGTGCAGCAGGCGGCTATGGCGGCGCAGATGGCCGCAGCTCAGCCAGCGCAGACTGACCCGCAAACAGGAATGGCTGTTGCTCCAGAACCGCAGCTTCCACCGGGATTTGAGCAGGCACAGGCGTTGATGGCTGACGTTCAGCAGGGGCTCGCCCGTCGAGACATGCTCGATAAAATCGGGAAAACGCTGGAGGTGCTATTCGCGCATTTTACGCGCGCCCAGCAACCGGTTGATTTCAAGACGGCATTGAAGCGCTTGGTTCGTCGCACCAGCATCACAGGCGTTGGCTATATCGAGCTAGGATTCCAGCGAGAATACGGCCCCCGTGATGGCGCCACCGACGAGTTGAATGATTTCCGAGCCAGACTCGACCATCTTCGGCGCTTGTCCGATGAGTTGGGTGGAGGGCACATCAATGAAAATGATGCGGAGATGGCTGAGATACAGCATGCCATATCGGCTATCGAGGCTGAAGAAGAAGTCATCACGCGCGAAGGGTTGATTTTCGACTTTGTGCAGTCAACGAAGCTCATCCCCGACAAACAACTGGTCTCCATCGTCGGTTTCACCGGGGCGCGTTGGATATCGATAGAGTACACCTATACGCCGGACGAGGTGCAGGAAATCTTCCAGGTTGATGTTCGTCGTGGTTCAAGCGACCGATTGACCACCGACTTCGACGACGGAACGGCGCTGGTTGTGAAGGATGCTGTCGACGACGCTTCGGCAGGCACTCGGGATCTGGTGAAAGTCTGGAAGCACTACGATAAAACGGCGGGTTTGGTTTACTACGTTGCCGAGGGGCACGACGAGTTCCTGCGCCCTCCTGCGGCGCCTGATGTGTTTGTCGAGACATTCTGGCCGGTTTACGCGTTGACATTCAACGATCTGGAACACGAGAGCGAGCCATATCCGGTCTCGGACGTAGAGTTGCTGGAGAGCCAGCAGGCTGAATACAATCGGGCTCGTCAGGGCATGCGGGAACACCGCGACGCCCGTCGCCCGAGATGGGCGATTAAGCGTGGCGTTCTTGATGACGAGGACATTGATGCGATCGGGAAGGCGAAACCGTTCAGTGTGACGCCGCTTAATCTCCCCACTGAGCAGAAACTCAGCGACGTCTTCGAGGCATTTCCTGTCCCTGGCGTCGATCCGAACCTCTATGAGACCAACCAGATATTCACAGATGCGCAAATCGTTGCCGGCTCCCAGGAAGCTCAGTACGGAGGCGTGGCCAAAGCAACGGCGACAGAAAGTGCAATCGCGGCTAACTCGATGGCGGCTACCGATAATTCTGCCGTCGATGATCTTGATTCATTCCTTTCTCCTGTCGTTCGAGGTGCAGGGCAGATTCTGCTTCGGGAGATGTCGGAAGAGACAGTGAAACAGATCGCCGGTCCTGGAGCAATTTGGCCGCACGCGACTCTCGAAGAGATCGCGAATGAGCTTTATCTTGAGGTGGAAGCGGGATCCTCCGGCAAGCCTAATCAAGCAGTCGAGATCCAGAATATGAAGGATTTGTTGCCGCTGCTGCTTCAGATACCGAATATCGACCCGGTTGAGCTGGCGCGTGAATCGCTTCGTCGTCTTGACGATAAACTGGACCTTACGAAGATTGTCATCTCTGGTTTGCCAGCGATTGTCGCGATGAATCGGATGCAGCAACCTGCACCCGCCAATCCTGCGAATGATCCCGCCGCACAGGGTGATCAGGGGGTGGACAACGGACCCCAGCCGCCCGGGCAAGTCGGGACAGAGCCCGCATTTGGCTCAAATCAGGTTTAGTGTGTCAATACTGTATGATGTAGGTATGGACATACAACTAAATGTAGTTTAATTTCACGCAAACTGAGGGTTTTTACCAACATGGATACATTGGACGCTAATCTGGAATTGGGCCCGTCCGCCAACTCCGACACTATCGACGCAGAAGCCGCCACCAGTGCCAACTTTGTGCTGGATGACGACGCTCTGGATCGTGCAGATTCGTCCTCTGCGCAAAACAGCGTAAATGACAGCGATCTTCTGTCTGTAGTCCGGGACGTTGTCCAGGAACGCGAAACAGGAGCTGACGCTGCTGCGGCCTCGCAAGCTGAAGGCAATGAAGGTGGTGGAACCTCCGCTACGACACCCAAAGACCTCGATGAAGAGAACTACACCGACGTACCATTCCATAGACACGCGAGATTTCAGCAATTACTGCGAGAAAAGAAGTCCGCGGAGGCTGAGGCGGGCCAGGTCAGGTTTCTGAACGGATACCTCTCTGACCACGGTGTTGACGGAACGGACGCATGGGAAGTTCTGCAAATTCGGGCTCTTGCCAACGTTGATCCTGTTCAGGCGTGGAAGCGCGCGCAACCCCTCGTTCAGCAGCTCATGCGAGCGGCAGGCGAGTGGCCAGACGAAGATCTTCAAGCCAGGATTAACGCAGGTGAGCTTTCTCAAGCCGCTGCTGCCGAGATTTCGCGATCTCGTGCGCAAGCAACCGCAGCCCAAAATCGTCTCGATCTAGAGGCTATGAGGGCGCGGGGTCGTCAAACACGAGAAATGACGGCCGAGCGGGATACGATGATTGCCGGGTGGGCGGCTGAGCGAGAAGCTCGGGATCCGAACTTCAGAGCCAAATACGAAGCTCTTCAACGAGAAATCACTTTTCTGCAACGGCAAGAAGGTATCCCCGATACGCTATCCGCCATTCGGGCACAGCTCGACAAGGCTTACGCAAATATTACGGGGCAGTTTGTCAGCACTACGGTTCCTTCACCGAAGCCGAAACCAGCGATCACTCCCGTTACCGGAGGGCAGCAAAGAAACGCGGCACCGAGTAAGCCTAAGAATGTCTTGGACATCATCAGGGCGAATAGAGCGGGCCGGTGACTCATAGGTCAGTGTGATGGCTTTTACTGTTGCAGAACTTGAAAATATCAATAACGCGGCGCTTGAAGAGTTCCTGGATAAAGGGACCGTCTTCAAGCAAAATGTGCAGAACAAACCCCTTCTTCAGAAGCTGAACCAGCGCGCTGGGAAATTCAGCGGCGGTAACGAATTCGTGTCGCTCGGTGTCAGTTCCGGGCAGGGTGGTGGAACTCTCCAGGGTTTTACACACGACGATACGGTTTCTTACTATAACCCGACAGGTATCAAGCGAGCGAAATACCCGTGGAAGGAGCACCACATCGGTATCGGGGTTTCGATCACCGAGTTCAAATATAACGGTATCGAGATCGTAGAATCCGGCGCGACGCAGAGCGAGGTCACCATTGACGGAGCCGAGGAACACAGGCTCGCTAATCTGACCGAGGAGAAGCATGAGAATCTTGCGGAGGATTACGCCAAGAGCCTCAACTTATTGCTGCACGGCGATGGTTCGACAGACACCAAGGCACTAGCCGGTATTAGGTCGTTAATCCTTGATGATCCTTCTGCTGGCTCCACGGGAAGTCTGTCGCGTGCTAACCTCTGGTGGCGTAACCGGGCTGCAACGACGGCAGCCGATGCGGCAGGATCCGGGTTTGCACCCATCGTGTCCAACACCGCAGGGGGTGGCGCACTGATCCAGTTTCTCCAGAAAGAGAAGCGCCAGATCAGCCGTTATGCCCGCGCTCCGCGTGTACCCTTCCGCATCGCGGGCAGCGACTTTATCGATGCCTATGAAAAGGAACTACGGGCGAACGGCAACTACTCCCAGACCGGGTTCAAAGGTGACGGCGCGGTCGATGGAGCGATGGCCGATATCAAGTTTGACGGCATACCTTTCGTGTATGACCCGACGCTTGATGACCTCGGCTACAGCAAACGGATGTTCGATCTGGATCTGAGCCGCCGCGGTATCAGGCTGCTGTACCTCAACGGCAAGCGTATGCAGAAGCACAACCCGGCGCGACCCTACGACCGCTATGTCACCTACAACGGTTTAACGATGACCGGTGTGCTGGTTGCACGCCAGCTCAATACATCCGCAGTTTACGACATCGCGTGATCTCAGTCGGGCGCGAGCACCCCTCGCGCCCAACCCCTACCACTAATAGGAAAAACTCCATGGAACTCGCAAATATCTTGCTCGGTTTGGGCGGAGATCACGGTAACAGTGTGCCGAAATACGCGGTGACAGCTGCCGAAATCGCGCTGCTGCGCGCAATTCACGGCGAGGATGCAGTCTACAACATTCTGCCGCTCGAAAAAACCGGTCAGCAAACGAACCGTCAGGAACTGAACCGTTTACAAGCGCTCTACGGCGGAGCGCGGGATGCAGAGGGCGCATCCATCATCAGTAAGCTCTATCCGGGCGCTGGAGCACGCGTTTTTGAGACACTGGAGGAACTGGAGCTTCCGGAAGATTTGTATGTGGCTCTGACACGGGTCAAGCCGACGCCAAAGGATGCCACTGCCGTGACGGTTGGTGGTGCGAAGGGGAAGCGGCTTTCCGCAGCTGAAAAGAAAGCCGCCGAGGCTGCGAAAGTAGCAAACGTCGCCGGAGGGGAAAACACCGAGGGTGATGGTGCTGGGTCTGAGGATGATGACGGTATCTCGGACATGGACGATGTGTTTAGCTGAGGCTGAGCTATGGCGCGCAAATCCACTCTCATTAAACTGCTGACGGATCTGCGCGCCGAATGCCGGTTGTCGCCGAGTCCCGCGCACAATAAACAAGTGCGGGATACGCAAGTAGAATTACTCCAGAGAACGCAGGAATGGTTGTGGTCAGACTTCTCTTGGCCGCATCTCCGGGTAGACCGACAAATCCCTGTGCAGTCAGGCCAGCGCTATTACACCCCGCCAGAAGATCTCGACATCGAACGCATTGAGCATATCAAGTTCTTCGACGGAGTCAGCTGGTCATTCGTTCGGAACGGCGTTGGTGCTGAGGAATACAACTGTCACAACAGTGATCTTGATGCTCGCTCCTATCCGCCGCGCGCTTGGAGGTTGAGTGAAGACGACGATATTGAGCTCTGGCCTATCCCGGACAGAAACGCTGATGTCGAGACGAGGGATGGCTTTCTTCAATTTACCGGCATCCGCAAGCTGAGGCCGTTCGTGCATGACGGTGATCGCGCAGATTTGGATGATCGTTTGATAACTTTATTCGCAGCAGCTGAAATACTCGGCGCAGCAGGCGCGAAGGATGCCGAGATCAAGATGTCTCAGGCGAATAAGAGGTATCTACGCTTGCGCGGGCAGCTCAGCAAAAAGGGCAGTTTTCAGATGTTCGGAGTTGCATCCAGCCGACAGCCGCGCGTTTCGCACGTCGGGCGATACATTCGTCCTGTAGTTAATTGAGGTCGCTACGTGGGGACTATTTACGTCAAGGAATTCATCGGAGGGCTCGATTCTCGGCGGATGCCTGCATGCACCACGGGCGGCGTGCTTATCACTGCACGAGACGGGCACATCACCCGCGGCGGCGAATTCGAAAAACGCGCGGCTTTTGTCCCAGAATATCAGCTGCCGCCAGGCACCGTAGGGATGGCAGCAGTAAAGTCCGGTCTGGTTGTTTTCGGAAGCGGTGAAGCACCGGCGCTTCCAGAAAACGTAGCATACCAGCGGCTGATCCACCCCGGTGGGTGGCCAGCTCTTGTGCGAGTGCTGTCAGCGGAATTATTCGCAGGGCGGTTGTACGTCGTTGGAGAATACGCTGACGGAACCCGGCAGCACTTCTATGACGGTGTTCACGTGTCTGACTGGTTTGATGGCCGAGCCCGCGCCAGTCTGAATATCCACGGCTGGTTAGATCCCGATACCGATCCCGCGGGTTTGAAAATGTCGGTGCTCCAGGTTGATTCTACGAGGCTATTGGCGACCGAAGTTGCCTGGGCCGGAGATGTCGACGCCACGGCCCGCGCTATCGCATCTGCTGTGAATGCAAATTCCGGTGTATCAGGCTATTCAGCCGTTTCGTATGGACAGACCGTGGTTATCGTGTCCGACACTGCCGGCAGCGCGTATAATGGCAGGACTATCTGGTATGCGGCAGAAGGGCTGAATATTACGCCAGCTAATGGCGGGGCTGTGCTGCAAGCTGGTGCCGATAGCGGCACAAGCGCCTTTACCCCTGGTACATTTGTTTCGACTATCGGGTCGAAACTGTATTCAGTTTCAGGGCCGAATCTACATTATTCCGGCGTTGCACAACCAACGCGCTGGACTACGGATGTCACGGGGGCTGGCTTTACTGACATGTCCTCGCAAGCTGCGGGTTCAGAAGAACTGACAGCAATTGCCCGCTACCAGGATTACATCGCAGTGTTTGCTGAGCGGGTCACGCAGATATGGTATGTCGATCCTGATCCGACGCTTAATAAACAGACGCAAACTCTGAATAACACCGGTACCGCAAGCCCGCATTCAGTGACGCAATTCGGCGACAATGATATTTTCTACTTGGACGAAAGCGGCGTCAGATCTTTGCGGGCGCGCGATTCTTCGAATGCGGCTGCAACGACTGATATAGGCGTACCGATCGACACGCTTATTATCACCCAGCTTGCGACGATGACGGCTGATGAGCGGGCGAAAGTGGTTGGAGCTATCGAGCCGAGAGACGGCCGTTTCTGGTTGGCGATGAAGGACATCGTGTTCGTTTTTTCATTTTTCAGCGGATCAAAGGTGAGCGCATGGTCGACGTATGAGCCGGGATTTAGCATTGATGAAATCGACGTTTTTCGCCGTCGCATCCACGTAAGATCCGGAAACACTATCTATGTCTATGGAGGGTATGGCGCTGAAACAGTTTACGATGATGTTGTCGGAGAGGCGAGGATCCCGTTCCTTGATGCAGGCACCCCAGCAGAAAACAAGCGATGGTCAGGGGTAGACGCAGCTGTAGAGGGTGCCTGGGAGGTGTATGCGTCGATGGATCCAGCAGATCTTGCGACAGAGGAGCAAATCGCAACTGTTTGGCAAACGACATATAACGGAAACCGCATCCCGATGGTGGGCTCGTCAACACACATCAGCTTGCGGCTTAAGTCAAAGGGTAGTGGGCCAGCGCGCATTGGAGCGTTGCTGATACACTTCGACGGCGATGAATCGGGTTGATATTTCGCCGGGCACAGCCCGAGATTTAGAATCCGTCGCGGCGAGGATGCGCGAAAGTGATATCCGAGAGTTCTTGGCGCTGTCTTACGCCAAAAGCCATGAGGATCTGTGTGCGGATCTGGTTTTGAGTTATGGCGGGAGAAAAGACCTCATCGCGGTACGTCTCGGCAACACCCCTGTTGCCATCGGCGCCACGATCCTCTCACGTCCGAACGTGGCAGTGCTGCTCTTTTTCGCAACCGATGATTTCCACAAAGTGGCAGTAGCGACAACTCGGTTTATCCGGCGATTTCTGTTTCCACGGCTTGAGCAATTCGGCGTGCACCGCATCGAATGCGTCTCGATCGATGGGTACGACGCAGCTCATCAGTGGATCAGGACACTCGGTCTCAAACAAGAGGCCGTCTTGTCGAATTTCGGGAGAAACGGCGAGACATTCATTCAATTTTCAAAGGTGCACAATGTTTGCAAGACTAGCTGTTGAGGGTGATCTAGGCTCAATTCTTTCTCTGGGTAGGGTGGCGTTTGACGAAAGCGTAAAAGGCCATAGCTTCGATGATCGCGGAATAATTGACCGGTTTTACGAGTACATTGAGAGTGCGAATCCGACAGTATTCGTTATTGAGCATAATCGCGAGGTGATAGGGTTCTTGATCGCCTCGATCAGTCAACATCTGTATATCGCTGGACATTACACCACTCAGGAAGTATTGTTTGTTCGTCCCGATAAGCGCAGAACTCGGGCAGCTGCATTACTCATTGGTGAACTCATCTCCTGGAGCGATAGACTCGGAGCAATCGAGATCACTGGCGGCAACGACAACTCCCTTTACAGCGAGGCAACGGCGCGCCTTTTGGAACGATATGGTTTCGAGCGTGTCGGCTACTTCATGAAGAGAGTGCACCCAGGGTAGCTAACTATGGGAAAAGGCAGCAGCAACAAAGCAGCGGATCAGGCCAAGTGGGATGAGGTCGCTCGGCAAAATAAAATCCGCAACGGCACAAATGCCATCAACAGTACGTTCAATCAGTTCAATGATGATTTCTACAGTAGCCGTGGCAGCGCATACACGACCTACGCGTTGCCACAGCTGGAAGACCAGTACACGGATGCGCAGAAACAGTTAACTTATGCCCTGGCCAGATCTGGTCAGCTGGAGAGTTCCGAGCGCGGCACCAAAGAGGCCGAGCTGCAAAAGCTTTACGATACGCACAAGCGGGACGTCCAGGACAAGGCGCAGCAATATTCTTCGACTGCGCGAGCCAATGTAGAAGACGCGCGCTCAAATCTCGTGTCTACGCTCAATGCCACGGGCGACGCCGAGGGTGCAGCGAGCTCATCGATCGACAGAGCGAATGTGCTGTCACAAGGCGACACTTATAGCCCTCTGACTAATCTGTTCACCGATTTCATCAACGGTATCGGGCGCCAATACGCGGCTGAGAAATCAGCATCGGCGAGCGGACAGACATATAGCTCTCCGTACTCTGCTGGATTGAACGGTAGCAACAGCAGCGTTCAGACGACGAGGTGAGGCTATGTGCGAACCAGCAACGATTATCGGTCTCACGCTAAGTGCGGCGTCGGCAGTTGCAGGATATTCTGCTCAGCAGCGCGTGCAGAGTGCTCAAAACGACGCTATGGCCGCTGAACGTATTCGGCAGTCGACGCTCGACAAAGAAGCCGCTGCCATCAACGATAATTCCCGCCAACGATACGACGGTTTCGAGGGGCAGCAGAATGATCGTGCAGGTAAGCTGACCGCTAAGTTCAACGAAGGCTTGGGGGAGGCTGCGCAGGGCGTCGCAGAGGGTCCGACTGAGACACTGCCGACAACAGCATCAAACATAGTTACACAAGAGCGAGCGAAGCAGCTGAGCAAGGCAAACGCCTACTCCACCCAGCAGGGTGAGGCACTCGGAAAACTCCGTTCGTTCGGTTCGCTGCTCGGTGACCTGTCACTGGATCAGGCTCGTGATGCCGGTGAGATTGGCCAGATAGGCGGCTTCAAAAAGGGGAGTGCGAACGTCCACGCTTACGCAATGGATGCTGCGAGCAAGCAGGGCGGTAACCTGAAGCTGTTCTCCGACGTGCTCGGCGGTTTGGGGAATGTAGCGACGACCACAGGCGGCAGGAGTGCGATAGGCAACCTATTTGGAGGGTCGGGCAGCACCGGAATCAACGCAATGCCCGGTGTCTATAGCGGATCGGCTTCATCAGGTTACGGGACCATCCCGACAAGCGCTGTAGGTGGCCAGGTCATTAGATAGGAGGTTCTGCCATGGCTGTCAGATCCAGACGGTACTACAACGACCAAATCGGCTCAACGTTCGACGGGTTGGCGAATCTGTTCGATGACCCTACAGGGGCCAAAGCTGCGGTTCACGCTCGCGCATCAGCGCTGCGGGACGAGGCTGCTCGAAAAAACGACTTCGCCTATCTGGCTGCCGATGCAGGGGTCGGCAGGGACCAACTTGACCGTGCAGCTATGGCGGCAGGGCTCTGGAACCCGAATCAGTCGTACTACAATGTTGACCAATCCAATGCGACGACGCGACGTGGACAAGACATCACGTCTCAGACCTCGATATTCAACAACAATGCCGATAATCAGCGGGCGCTGACCATCGGACGCGAAAACAACGAGAACTCCATTATCCGCGCCGCTATGGATCCGATAGCCCAGGGGCAGACGAGATTCTTGCCGCCAGAGGTCGCACAGCGCCTCGGTATGCCGGAACAGCAACGCGGCATCCTGAGCATGTCCCCTGGCGAGAAAGCTATTCTCCCTGACGGTACTGAGATCTACGGCAACGCGAAGCCGCTATCCGAGACCGAGGTAAAAGGTGGTGTGCTAAGCGATTCGTACCAGGATCCTTCATTGCGGGATCGTGTTGTACAGTCGGTTATCGGAAGCCCCGATGTCGAACAGGTAATGACGCCTGATGGGCCCAGGATCGTCTCACGCGCCGATGCAATCGGCCAGGCTCCTTATAAAGCGCCTTCATCCGATGCTGCCCGTAATTATCGAGCTCCTGATGGCGCCGAAGGCATGCTTGCGCATGACCAAGCAGGCAGACCGATCGATGCCTCAACCAGACAGCCGGTGCCGCAGGGATCCGTCGTGTATAGCGCCAATGTCCAAGGCGGTAAGAATGACGTGCTTTCCTCCCCGACCATTAACAGGGTGCAGGAGGAGATTAGCGATATCCTTAAGGTCTCCGATACTTCAAAGGCGCTCCGCGCGGCTGTACAGAATTCTCCCGCATCCCAAGGGTTGGTCGGGCGTCTGCGCGGTACGGTACAGGATGTTATTGCAACTGGCGACGAGCTTTCAAAACTGGTCGGGGGTAGCCAGAGCATTCTCGATAAAGCTGTCGCAAGTGGTCAGGTTTCGCCGGAAACTGCGGAGGCGTACAGATTCTACGACCCCAGCATCCAGACCGTCAAACTGCTCCAAATGTCGCTGGCGGTTCAATATGCCAAATTCAACAATCCTGGCGAACGAATGACAAATGAGCTGTTCGCCCATGCCATGAACGCTATCGGCGGGAATGACATTTTGAGCAACAGGGCGCAACTTATGGCTTCGCTCGATGCTATCGACACTGCGCTGGCCCAGCGATACACACGGGCCTCTTATGCGGATCCTGAAGCGGCAGCGAAACTTGGCGGCAATCCGTTCGAGCAAGGAGTGTCTAGTGCTGTGGTGCGACCACAACCAACCTCCACTCCTACAGCAGGCGGTATTCCGGAGGGCGCCATTCAGGCACTGCGGCAGAGCCCAGCCCTTAGCGAGCAATTTGACGCCAAGTATGGCACTGGTGCTTCTGCTCAGTTCCTCGGAGGGCAGTGATGGCGAATTTTTTCGACCAGTTCGACACTGAAGCAAAGCCGACAGTGAACTTCTTTGACCAGTTTGATGTTGCGCAGCAACCAGATCCGCAAGCTACCCAAGCTCCGGTTGATCCCTATTGGGAGCGGGAACGTGAGCGCAGCCAGCAAGACGTAGCGGGTCTGACGGCTATGCAGGAGCCCAAGTTTCGGGAGCAGCAGGCCAAGCGGCAGGAGGCTGAAGAAAAAGGGCGTTCCTGGACAGACACCATTCTAAAGCCACCAGTGGAGCTCTCCAAAGGAGTGGTCGAAGGATTGACGAACATAGCCGGAGCGCCAGGCGATATCGTAAATGCTGGTATGAGCATGGCCGGACTTCCAGTTGCAGACCCACCACCTCTTGGCAGCAAGGCTATCCAGAACATCATCGGTCTAGGTTACGAGGGAGTAGCCGGCGCTGCAAACGCCGTAACTGGCGGTAGTGCTGAAACGGATTACTGGAAGCCAAGCACGCATCCGGTCGACCGCCTAGCGAGAACAGTGGGCCGCTACTCCGGTGAAGCGGCTGTTCCGGTTGGGGCAGGTATAGCCGCTGCGGCGAAGCCTACAATCGCACTCTCAAAGATGCGAGGGAATACGCTCGGGTCGGCGTTCAATGAGTTTTTTGTCGAGCCTGCACGACTTGGCGCTGCGAGGATGGCAGGCAAAGAATTGAGCGTAGCAGCCGCGGCTGGTACGGGAGCGTCGACAGCTCATCAAGCCTTGGGTGATCCCTCTAATCCCGGCTGGGTTAATGGTGCATTGGAGCTAGGTGGCGCAGGTGCAGGGCTGGGGGTTCTTGGGAGTACGAAGGCCACGATGAATGCTGCGCGCGGCATAGGCTCGGCCATCAAAGAATTTTTTAGACCTGGGACATATTCAGACAGAGTTGTGCGCGAGGCGGTTACTGACGACATGTTGCGGGCAGCTCGTGCGCAGCCTGACGAATATGGCAATCTTGATTCGTCCGTCATTGCGAACAGGATTATGTCGAGCGACAACCCGGCGCGAGTTTCCGGGCAGGTAGTCGAAGGTTTCTCGCCTACGACCAACGAGTTTATCCCGACGCCAGAAATGCAAGCCCTTGTCCGGGAGCGGGAAGCTCTCGATCCAAGCAGCGTCTTCGTAGCTCGGAAGGAGGCCAACAATACAGCCATTGAAAACGCCATCGGCAAGCTGGAGCCTGAAGGCGCTCCCGGTGTTCTTCGGGAAGTGCTTGCGCAGGAGAGAGACAAACAGTTGTCTATCGCAGCCGGGCAGACGAAAGCGGCTGGCGATGCGTTCTCGGCAGCTGAAACGGGTCTGCAACCAGCGCTCACCGCTGAAGGGCGTGGCGCCAATGTCCGTTCTGCTCTGGAGGACGCGCGCGCTGTGGTCAAGGAACAAGAGAACGCTGCGTGGGAGCCTATTAACCAATCTCAGCTTCGGGTTGATCCGGCTCCAATTCGGGGACAGTTGGCCGCAGCCGATAGAGAAATGTCGCAAATTGAACTGATGGATGGGGCACGCCCGAAGCAAATCGGCATGTTGGAGGCTATCATGGATGTGAGTGCCCCATCCGGCATCCCGATCCGTGAGGTAGTCAAGGCGAAGTCTCGTGTCGGTAACGCAGCCAATGTCGCGCGAAACGCAGGTGCCGTTGACGATGCACGGGTCGCGGGACGATACGGTCAAGCGATTGAGCAAGCTACCGATGAAGTAATACCCGCTGAGTTGAGAGGCCACTACGATACCGCACGGGCAGTTACGCGTGACCGGGCCGAACGGTTTGATCGGGACACAACGGGGATCGGACAGGTGCTCCAGAAACGTGACGGTCGCTACACGGTTCCCGACAACTCGGTTACGAAGAAGTTCGTACAGAGCACTGAGAAAAATATTTCAGACTTCAAATCCCTTATCCGAGAGACCGGAACAGACGCTCGGACGCGTGAGGCTATCCGTGATCAGATGCTCGCCGACGTGCGCAGCCAGGATTTATTGAAAAAACCTGCGGCGCTATCGAGGCACCTTGAGCAATACAAGGAGGTGCTGGACGAATTCCCCGATCTCCGCACTGAACTTTCAAGCGCGGGCAACCTCAAGAAGGCGTTGGATGAGGCACGCAATACCGAGGTAGCGCAACTGAGGAGGCTGGGTAGCGAGGAGGTCGGCGGATATTCCCCCATCGGCCGTTTCCTTAAATATGGGGACGAAAAAGCCGAGCAATCAATAAAAACCGTCTTGGCTTCCAGCGAACCGGCGAAAGCCTTGGATGAGATACTGAGCTTCGTAGGTAATGATCCGAAAGCGGTCGAGGGCGCGAAGAAAGCATTCTGGGGTCTGATGCAGAAGGAAGGGCGTATCAAGGGTGGCTCGGAGCTTACCGCTGCCGGGGATGCTCCTTGGCACCCGAGAGCACTAGCCGCCTATCTGGAGGATCCGACGAAGCAGGCCGTGCTCAGGAGGCTGTACAAAGACAACCCTGAACACCTCGAAAGCCTGAAAGGGATCGCAGAGGCGGTGCGCCACTATGACCCTCGTGCTGGGAAAACCTCGATCCCGCTAGAGCTCCAGCGTGGGCCGAAGATACTGCCCGAATTTTCGACCATGGCCTCAATGGCCTACGCTTGGAAACGCGGCATCGTCGGGCCTGCGTGGCTTGGTACGACCATTGCTGCTCGTGTAACCAGAGCGCTAACCAGAAATGCTCAGGACAGTGCTTACTACCGCGTTTTGGATAACGCGCTAACTGATCCCGCGTTTGCCGCGAATCTGCTCCGCGAGAACAATCCGGCGAATCGGGCAATTCTTTCTCGGAAGGCCAAGGGTTGGCGAGCAGGTGCGCTCGATGATTTGCTTCGTGATGAGAACGAAGCGGATGATCAAAAATTTAAGAGCAAAGTCATGGAGAGATCAAATGTCCGATAGGCTGCGACGGTACCTTACGGGGGGTGCTGCCGCTCGGCCAGACAGCCTGTCAGGGCTTGATAGCGGCTTTGCCGATTCACTGGCCCGTATGTACGATGCCGCTCCGGAGGATGTGAGGGGGGCGCTTCTAATTTCGTCGGCCTATCGCTCGCCCGAGAAGCAGCAACAGCTTTACGATCAGGCGTTGCAGAAATACGGCTCCGAAAAGGCAGCACGTCGCTGGGTTGCACCGCCCGGCAGATCAAATCACAACCACGGGCGTGCTGCCGACATACGGTTCGGCAACGACGCCGCTCGCACATGGGCTCACGCCAACGCAGCGAATTACGGGCTGAACTTTCCGCTTTCCAATGAGGACTGGCACATCGAACCGGTTGGGATCAGGGGAGGTCGCGCACCGTTACCAGCCGTCGCCGCATCCGCTCCAGCAGAGGGTGTTTACACTGCCGAGCAAGCTGTTCCGCCTGGCGCGATCATTCCACAGCAGGCTTTCGCCGAATTGAACCAACTCCCATCGCTCGACGAGATTTCTGAGCTGGCCAGTGTCTCGACTGCTCTGAAGCAGAGGCAGGATCGTCGCAAACAGGAGCAGGAAGCAGAGCAGCGGAGACGAGCTGCGCTGCTTAGCGGTCCATTGATGTTCGGGTAGTGCGCACAAAATAGCGCACAAAATATGTGTGATACACTTGGCGTGCAAACCACCTCCACCAAGGTAAAATCATTTAATCGTAAGCGTTTACTGTGGTGTATAGGGTGAGTTTTGCGCAAACTTAGCGTTAATGCGAGGTTAATTTATAGTCCGGCATGATTGCCTCAATTGGTTCTTTTCGACACGATAACGAACGAAGCCTGTCATACTGCTGCCAACTTGGTTCATTAATTCTAGGTCATGAAGGAGG
>Ga0153999_1000192_pt1 | contig 30569 bp, 25 predicted proteins | sample TSNC083MetaG_FD_104675 | JGI IMG/M metagenome (GOLD analysis project Ga0153999, IMG submission 104675) | Attine ant fungus gardens microbial communities from North Carolina, USA - TSNC083 MetaG | ecosystem: Host-associated > Fungi > Mycelium > Unclassified | place: USA: North Carolina, Lumber... | reverse complement strand
AAGCAAATAAGAAAGAGAGAATGAGCAAGCAGGGGAAGGAGAAATGATGAATGACTGAGAATCTATTTCAAGCGAAAAAGCAGTTTGAACTGAATGGTAAGACCTACGATTACTTCCGTCTTAAAAGTGTAGAAGAAGCGGGAAAAGGTAATATTTCACGTCTACCATTTTCAATTCGAGTACTGCTTGAATCCGTGTTAAGGCAATATGATGGACATGTAATAAAAAAAGAACATGTTGAGGGTTTGGCAAATTGGGGCAATGGAAAAAAGGGTGACGTTCCTTTTAAACCATCAAGAGTAATTTTGCAGGATTTCACTGGGGTTCCGGTTGTCGTTGATCTTGCTTCATTGCGTAAAGCGATGCTTGATCTCGGTGGAGACCCGAATAAAATTAATCCAGAAGTGCCAGTTGATCTAGTCATTGACCACTCTGTACAAGTTGATCAGTATGGTTCAGGGGTAGCTCTGCAGATGAATATGGAGCTTGAATTTGAACGTAATGCAGAACGTTATGAATTCATGCACTGGGCACAGAAAGCTTTCGAAAACTACCGTGCAGTTCCTCCAGCAACAGGGATTGTCCACCAGGTAAACCTCGAGTATCTTGCCAATGTTGTCCACGCTAATGAAGACAAAGAAGGAAATGTCTTAGCATTCCCTGATACGCTTGTTGGTACAGATTCCCATACAACGATGATCAATGGTATTGGTGTCCTTGGCTGGGGTGTCGGTGGTATTGAAGCTGAAGCAGGCATGTTAGGTCAGCCTTCATACTTCCCTTCGCCTGATGTAATTGGTGTGAAATTCACTGGTAGCTTCCCGAATGGCACAACAGCAACCGATCTTGCTTTAAAAGTAACAAAAGTGCTTCGCGACAGAAATGTTGTTGGTAAATTTGTTGAATACTTTGGACCAGGGCTTGCTGATATGCCACTAGCTGACCGTGCGACAATTTCTAATATGGCTCCTGAATATGGTGCTACGTGTGGATTCTTCCCAATCGATGAGGAATCGCTTCGCTATATGCGTCTTACAGGCAGAAGAGAAGAACAGGTAGAGCTTGTTGAAAAGTATTGCAAAGAGAATAATCTTTGGTACTCTTCTGATCAACCTGATCCTGAGTATACAGAAATCGTTGAAATCAATCTTTCAGAGTTGGAACCGAACCTTTCAGGTCCAAAGCGTCCCCAGGATTTAATTGCTTTGTCCAATATGAAAGAGGAATTCAACAAAGCTATTACGGCACCTTCTGGAAATCAGGGCTTTGGACTTGATCCTGTAGAATTCAACAAAGAAGTTACAGTGGAACATTCAACTGGCGAAACTTCTATTTTGAAAACAGGTTCACTTGCTATTGCGGCAATTACTTCTTGTACAAATACTTCGAACCCATACGTTATGCTTGGTGCAGGATTACTCGCCAAAAAAGCAGTCGAAAAGGGTCTTAATGTACCAGCCTATGTAAAAACATCACTTGCACCAGGTTCAAAGGTTGTAACACGTTATCTGGATGAATCTGGCCTAACGCCATATCTTGATAAACTTGGTTTCAATCTTGTCGGCTACGGCTGTACAACATGTATCGGTAACTCTGGTCCGCTTCGTGAAGAGATTGAGGAAGCAATTATTGCTAATGATTTGCTCGTATCTTCTGTGCTATCTGGAAACCGTAACTTTGAAGGTCGAATTCATCCACTTGTCAAAGCGAATTACTTAGCTTCACCGCCACTTGTAGTCGCTTATGCTCTTGCTGGAACAGTTGATATTGATCTATCTACAGAACCACTTGGAACAGACAAAGATGGAGCACCTGTATATATGAAGGATATTTGGCCTAGCCTACAAGAGATTACAGAACAAGTTGAACAAGTTATTAAACCGGAGATCTTCAGAAAAGAATACGAAAGTGTCTTCAATTCAAATGCTAAGTGGAATGAGATCGATACTACAGATGCTCCACTATTCGAATGGGATGAAGAATCAACATATATTCAAAACCCGCCATTCTTTGAAGGGTTATCCAAAGAAGCAGGTACAATTAAAACGCTTGAAGGCATGCGCGCAATCGGGTTGTTTGGTGACTCAGTAACGACTGACCATATCTCACCAGCGGGTGCAATTGCGAAAGATATGCCTGCGGGAAGACATTTGCAGGAGAAGGGCGTTTCACCACGTAACTTCAACTCTTATGGTTCTCGTCGAGGAAATCATGAAGTTATGATGCGTGGTACATTTGCTAATATTCGTATTCGTAACTTGCTTGCTCCAGGAACAGAAGGAGGCTATACAACTTATTGGCCGACTGGCGAAATCATGCCTATCTATGATGCAGCGATGAAGTATCAAGAAGATGATACAAGACTTGTTGTTATGGCCGGTAAGGATTATGGCATGGGCTCTTCACGTGACTGGGCTGCTAAAGGTACGAACCTCCTTGGAATTCGTATGGTTATTGCTGAGAGCTATGAGCGTATTCACCGTTCAAACCTTGTCATGATGGGCGTATTGCCGTTGCAGTTTGCTGATGGAGATAACGCACAGAAACTTGGTTTGACTGGAAGAGAAACGTTCAAAGTTGAAATCGGTGAAGATGTTAAGCCACATGATCTCGTAACAGTTGAAGCTGTTGATGAATCAGGCAAGAAAACATCATTCAAAGCTATTGCTCGTTTTGACAGTGATGTTGAAATGGATTATTACCGTCACGGTGGTATCTTACAAATGGTGTTGCGTAATAAATTAGCGAATGCTTAATAGTTTTTTCTACAGAAATCAGGACTTGTGTGGGACTTTACCCAGCAGTCCTGATTTTTTTGTGTATTTTTAAGTAAATAGGGCAATCTAACTCTCGAATTTATAAATAGGAGGGGATTGCTTTGGATAGATCATTGGAACCGAAACCGGATAATCGTTCAGATAATGTGGAAAAACTAGAGTCGATGATTGAAGATACTGAAGCCAATATTAAAAAAGCTGAGCAGACGATTGAAAATGGAAATGGTACGCAGGAAGACCAGATTGAGAAGAAAAATGAACGCCGTCGTGAATCCATTAAAGGTATGAGAGCAGAGATCCTCGACGAAGCAGAGGGACAAAATCGATATCAATAGAAAGATAAAAGCCTCCAATAAAATGGAGGCTTTTATCTTTCTATAAGTTTTCTCAGCAGACGAACTTTCAATTCCTATGCTAAAATTATTATTATACATATTAGGTCAGGAAAGGAAGATTACTGTGCACGTAGTTGAAACGCCTATTGAAGTAAGGTATCAGGAGACAGATCAAATGAGTGTCGTTTATCATGCAAACTATCTTATATGGTTTGAAATTGGCAGAACCAAATATATTGAATCACTCGGTCTAAGCTATGCACAGATGGAGAAGGAAGGCATCGTCTCACCGGTTACAGACATTCACGCTAGCTATATTAAGCCTGTCCGCTACGGTGAAGAAGCAATTGTAGAAACATGGCTTAAGAGCTATGATGGGCTCCGTTCTGTTTATGCATATAATGTTAAGGTTGCGGGGGAGCTTGCAGTTACTGGAATGTCGGAGCATGTTATTGTCAAACAAGAAGGTTTTCGTCCTGTATCACTTCGCAAAAAATTCCCGGATTGGCATGCTGCTTATCAGAAGCAAGTCGTGACTCAGAATAAGTAGATTATTTGGTAATATTCCTTCGCCGTATTCTCAGGTTTAGTAATTTATAGAACAATAATATAAAACCGCAGAGATAATTTTGTCCCTGCGGTTTTTATCAAGTTTATTCGTAATGGAATACCGGTCCATCTGAACAGTCCTTCATCTGAATATGCAAGTCTCTATCATCAAAATACCAGGCATCTGTAGATTCCACATAAAAACAGATCTCATTATTTGTTACTTTAGCAAGAGTTCTCTCAGGTTCTGCTGTTTTAATTCCTAAAGAGAAACCAGGAACCAGACCATCGCCCCCATATCTTACATAAAAACGGATGCAATCGTCAGCTGCAAGCTCTAATTCGTCTTTATACCATTTTGCAGCCTCTTTAGAAATCGTCATTTTCATAGAATTCCACCTACCTTTTTGTTTAGTGATCTTGCTTTTCGGGAACTAAATCTACGCCCCCTGGATGAAAAGGATGACACTTCAGAATGCGCTTGATTGTCAAATACATACCTTTAAACGCACCGAATCTTTCGAACGCCGTCAATCCATATGCTGAACAGCTTGGATAAAATCTGCAAGTTCGTGGTTTGAAAGGACTGATTGCCATTTGATAGAATTTTATCAGTCCAATAAACAATGACTTCATATCTTATGTTACTCCGCTTGTTCTGCAGCCTTGTCATAGGACAGGCTGGCTAGCGCATCATGCATATGAATAGATTCTTCGTTCCGGCAGATAACTTCGAATTTACGTACAAAATCCATTTCGTAAAGATCAGCGGCAACAAGACGAACCATATCTTCTACAAAACGAGGATTCTCATAAGCAGTTTCTGTAACCATTTTCTCGTCTGGACGCTTTAGAACTGGGTGAAGCCTAGCACTTGCATTACTTTCGGCTGCTTCAAGTAAAGCTTCCTTCCAATCGAAGAATTCATCATCAAAACCGTCTTCAAAAGCGATGTTAATGGTTACTTGTCCACGCTGGTTATGAGCACTGTATTCGCTGATCTCTTTAGAACAAGGGCAAAGTGTTGTGATAAGCACAGCAAGTGTACCTGAGAAAGTATAGCCTTCTTTTTCATCGTAGCGTGCTTTCAAAGTTACATCAGCATAGTTCATTCCAGCTAGGTCCGATTGTGGTCCTCGACGTTCAAAGAACCAAGGGAAAGAAACTTCAATCTCAGCATCAGGCTTTTCTAAACGCTCAGCCAATTCTTTCGTAAACGTCCGCATCGTAGCGAAGTCCGCATTTAGACCTTTTTCATGGTATTGGTTCAACTGTTCCATGAAACGGCTCATATTCGTACCTTTACTTGTTTTCTCAATTGTTGAAGAGAATTTGAAAGTACCGATACTTGTCTGATGTTTTGGCTTTAGAATACTAGTTATTGTAATTGGGTATTTAACATTGGATACCCCACATACGTCTAGATCAAAGAGAAAGTCTTTCTGTATATTTTGCAAATCGGGCATTTGACTCTTTTCAGTCGGCTTGGACTTAGGCCCTGGAGCTACTGACCCGAATAATTGATGACGTTCCTGTTTATTTGGCAATTGCTTGCGGGCAACTGTTTTAAGTTTGTCCATGACTGGGACCCCTTTCTCAGTAAAAAAGCTTAATCAAAGTATACTTAAGAGACTGCTAATATTCAATCTTTACGGGTTTTTGTCGGAATTTTACATCCAGGTGATTTTTGGTTCCGTCTTATTGATAATCCGCTTAATGTTCGCAGTATGCCTGTACACTACAAAAAGAGTGAGTAATGCAAGGACAATCAAGAGACCCGTTTCTTTCATTAAGGCAGCTGTAATCATTGCAATTACACCGGTAATGATTGAAGAGAGAGATACATATTTCGATAAATACAACACAACGAAAAACGTTGCAATCATAATGGCGAATACGATTGGATTTACTCCGAGAATAATACCGGCAGAGGTCGCAACTGCTTTACCGCCGCGGAATTTAGCGAACAGTGGGTAAGTGTGACCGAGTACTGCGAATATCCCTATTACGAGTCGGTTCACATCTGTTTCGAAAAAAAGCGGTATACAGGTGGCAAGTGTCCCTTTTAAGATATCTGAGGCAGATACAATCGCTCCGGCCTTCATACCAAGTACCCGGAATGTATTCGTTGCCCCCATGTTGCCGCTACCATGTTCACGGATATCTATTTTATATCCGACTTTACCGACAATAATTGCCGATGGAATTGAACCAAGAAGGTAGGCAATTAGGGCAAATAACGCATATTCCATTTTCATTCCTGCTTTCAAATTGAGATAATAAGTTCACTTTGTTACTTGTCCATTTTATCACGTTTGAGAGATAGAAAGAACCGCCTTTACACATAAGTATTGCTGAAAATCACATCATTGCACTTATATGCTTAAAAAGGAGATTAAGATGATAGAATTCAAAAATGCAAGTAAAGCTTATAATGAAGAATCATATGCTGTAAGAAATTTGGAGTTAGAGATCAAAAAAGGAGAGTTTGTCACGTTAATTGGCCCCTCTGGTTGTGGCAAGACAACCTCTCTTAAAATGATTAATCGGCTTATTGATCCTACGGAAGGGACTATTAGAATAAATGGCAAGGATATTAAAGATTACGATATTCATGAATTAAGGTGGAATATTGGTTATGTTCTTCAACAAATTGCGCTGTTTCCGCATATGACAGTTGAGCAGAATATTACAGTTGTTCCAGAATTGAAAAAATGGAATCCGTCCAAGATGAAGAAACGTTCCCTTGAATTGATGGAAATGATTGGTTTGGAATCAAATTATCTAAAACGTTATCCGAGTGAGCTTTCTGGAGGTCAACAGCAACGTATTGGTGTTATACGAGCACTTGCTGCAGATCCTGATATTATTTTGATGGACGAGCCATTTAGCGCGCTTGATCCAATCAGTCGTAAGCAACTGCAGGAAGATGTTAGCAACTTACAACAAGAAATCAAGAAAACGATTGTTTTTGTAACTCATGATATTCAAGAAGCCGTCACGTTAGGTGATCGTGTTTGTCTTTTAAAGGATGGACAAATTGAGCAACTGGATACACCAGAAAACCTCATCCAAAACCCAGTAAATGCATTTGTACGGGAGTTTATTGGAAATGTTCGTTCACCTTGGGAGAGGAAAGTTGGCTATCTTGCCGATTATACCGTAGCAAAAGCATTTATTTATGAACAAAAAGTGTCATCAGATATCATTGGTAAATTAAACTTTGCCATAACTGTAGATGAACATAATAATTATCAGAATGTGATTGCCCAAGGTGAAGCAGTAAAGGTTGAGCCGATCTCCGCCGAATCTTCATTGGATGAGGCGGTAAATCGCATGTCTAGCATGAAGATTCCTTATTACCCCGTCGTTAATGAAGGAAAGCTTGCCGGTGTTATTAGTAATGAAATGATTATCCGCTACTTGCAACAGAACGGACGGGCAGGTGAACATCTATCGTGAATACATTTATCGAAGTTTTTAAGAAGCGCGAAGATATACTATGGGAGAAATTATTTGAACATGTGCAAATGTCTCTAATTGCTTTAGTTATTGCAATGCTTATTGCAGTCCCTGTGGGTCTAATACTAACGAGGCATAAAAAAATTGCGGAACCGATTATTGGTATCACGGCGATATTGCAAACGATTCCGAGTCTAGCAATATTAGCATTCCTAATTCCATTATTTGGAATTGGTAAAATTCCGGCTATTATTGCTTTAATCATTTATGGTTTACTGCCAATTCTTCGAAATACATATACGGGAATTTCAGGTGTTGACCCGGCATTAGTAGAAGCAGCGACAGGTATGGGCATGAATTCATTTAAACGTCTCGTAAAAGTAGAATTACCGATTGCAATACCCGTGATAATGGCCGGTATTCGAACATCGATGGTGCTGATTGTTGGTACTGCGACGATTGCGGCATTGATCGGAGCGGGCGGCTTAGGTGAGCTAATTCTGCTTGGTCTTGACCGAGGAGCTGATATTAATTTAATCTTGCTAGGAGCAATCCCAGCAGCATTACTTGCAATCATTCTAGATCTTGCCCTTCGCGGTGTAGAAAAGCTGTCTAAAAGGACAGGTATTAAAGCATTTGCTATTATGTCTATTGTTGTAATTCTATTAGCTGTTATACCTTCAGCAATTAGTTACAATAAAAAGCCTGATATTGTGATTGGTGCTAAACTAGGTGCAGAACCTGAAATTTTAATTAATATGTATAAGCTGCTTATTGAAGATGAGACTGATTTAAAAGTGGATTTGAAACCAGGATTGGGTAAAACATCGCTTGTATTCAAGGCTTTGCAAAATGGTAGTATTGATCTTTATCCCGAATTTACTGGTACTGCAATTGTTACGCAGCTTGAAGAAAAAGCTAATAGTAACGAAGCTAATAAAGTGTATAATCAAGCGAAAGTCGGCATGAAAAAGAAGTATGACATGGCATATTTGAAACCAATGCAGTACAATAATACGTATACTGTTGCACTTAAACGAAACATTGCTAAAAAATACAACCTTGAAACAATCGGAGATCTTCGTTCTGTAGAAGATCAGCTTACAGCCGGCTTTACACTCGAATTCAAAGACCGTAAAGATGGCTATCAAGGTATGAAGAAACTTTATAATCTTAATTTGACTACTGTGAAATCAATGGACGCCGGTCTGAGGCAGAGAGCGATTCAAAAAAATGAGGTTCAGATTATTGATGCGTATGCTACAGATAGCTATGTGAAAAAACTGGATCTCGTAGCACTTGAAGATCCATCACATCTTTTCCCCCCATATCAAGGAGCACCGCTTATGCGACAAGAAACATTGGATAAGTACCCAGACCTTGAACATGCATTAAATAAGCTAGCTGGGAAAATAACGGATGACGATATGCGTAACATGAATTATCAAGTTGACGATAAAGGTCGATATGCGGAAGATGTAGCACGTAGCTATTTGGAACAGAATAGCTTGCTCGGAAAATAAGCTTATTGTGAAACCCCGGAATGTGATATGCCGGGGTTTTTCATACGCAATACATGATCCTATGACAAGAAAAAATTTTTTATAGTATAATGGCAAGCGTATTTTTAAATGAACGGAATAGGTGTTTTATTTACAAATGGAAACATTTGTTCTAATATTGAAAGATAAGGAGCTGATCGTCGGTTGGCTAAAGAAAATATGAATTACTCAGATGATTCTATTCAAGTATTAGAAGGCTTGGACGCGGTTAGGAAAAGGCCTGGAATGTATATCGGCAGTACAGACGGAAGAGGACTTCATCATTTAGTGTTCGAAATAATTGATAATGCAGTTGATGAAGCACTTGCTGGTTTTGGAAATGAAATTAAAGTTGCAATTCATAAAGATAACAGTGTATCTGTTGAAGACAACGGACGTGGTATTCCAACAGGTATGCATCAAACTGGGAGGCCGACTACAGAAGTAATCTTTACTGTATTGCATGCAGGTGGTAAGTTCGGCCAGGGTGGCTACAAAACTAGTGGTGGTTTGCATGGTGTGGGTGCTTCGGTTGTAAATGCACTTTCTCAATGGATGGAAGTAGAAATTTTTCGTGATGGTAAGAAATTCAAACAGCTTTTTGAAAAGGGCGGGAAGGATATTGGTCCGCTTGAAGAGAAAGGTTCAACAAGAAAGCAAGGTACGTCAATTCGTTTCAAACCAGATCCAAAGGTTTTCTCTACGACGGTATTTGACGCTGAAATTATATCCGAGCGTTTGAGGGAAGCAGCTTTCTTATTGAAAGGTTTGCGTATCCAGCTAATCGATGAACGTAAAGGCAACGAAGAGATATTTGAGTATCCGAATGGCCTCGAATCATTCATTGATTATTTAAATGAGGATAAAGATGTTCTTCATCCTGTTGTCTTTTTTGAAGGAGAACAGAATGGAATAGAAGTTGATTTTGCATTCCAATTTAATGATGGCTACGCTGAAAGTATGTTGAGTTTCGTCAATAACGTACGGACTAAAGACGGCGGAACTCATGAATCGGGTGCAAGAAGTGCGATTACACGTATTTTTAATGACTACGCACGGCGTAATCAATTTTTAAAAGAAAAAGACAAGAACCTTGAAGGAACAGATATTAGAGAAGGATTTACTGCAGTTGTTTCTGTAAGAATTCCAGAAGAAAAACTGCAATTTGAAGGGCAGACGAAAGGTAAGCTCGGTACTTCAGAAGCACGTTCAGCTGTAGATGCAATCGTTTCGGAACATCTTTCTTATTTCCTTGAAGAGAATGCCGATGCGTCAAATCTACTTGTGAAAAAGGCAATTAAAGCTAAAGAAGCTCGTGAAGCAGCTAGAAAAGCTCGTGAGGATGCCCGTTCTGGGAAAAAACGTAAAAAGCGTGATACATTGCTTAGCGGAAAACTTACCCCCGCCCAGTCAAAGAATCCGGAGCGGAATGAACTGTATCTTGTTGAGGGTGACTCTGCAGGCGGTTCCGCAAAACAAGGACGGGATCGTAAATTCCAAGCCATTTTGCCGTTGAGAGGTAAGGTAATTAATACGGAGAAGGCGAAACTAGAAGATATTATGAAGAATGAAGAGATCTCAACGATCATTCATACAATTGGCGCTGGTGTCGGAGGAGATTTCGATCTTAACGATGTGCAATATGAGAAGGTAATCATCATGACTGACGCAGATACGGACGGAGCACATATTCAGGTGCTTCTTTTGACGTTCTTCTACAGATATATGAGACCATTAATTGAAGCCGGAAAAGTATATATTGCATTGCCGCCGTTATATAAAGTATCAAAAGGAAAAGGTAAGCAGGAAAAAATCTCTTATGCGTGGGAAGACGATGAATTGAAGAAACTTCTTGCAGAGTTTAAGAGTGGTTATATGGTACAGCGTTATAAAGGGCTTGGTGAGATGAATGCAAGTCAGCTTTGGGAGACAACAATGGATCCAAAAACAAGAACATTAATTCGAGTGACGATAGAAGATCTGGCTCGGGCTGAACGTAGAGTGTCCACACTTATGGGGGACAAAGTAGAGCCACGCCGTAAATGGATCGAGAACAACGTAGAATTCGGCATGAATGAAGATGCCAATATTTTAGAAAATAACCGAATTCATACGTAAGTAACAGGGGGAATACATTTTGGCGGACACTGAAAAATATTTAGACCTTCCTTTGGAGGAAGTAATCGGCGATCGATTTGGCCGGTATAGCAAATATATCATTCAGGACCGAGCATTGCCTGATGTAAGAGACGGACTTAAGCCGGTTCAAAGACGTATTCTTTATGCAATGCACGTAGAGAAGAATACATTTGATAAAAACTTCCGGAAAGCGGCCAAGACGGTTGGTACAGTAATTGGTAACTATCATCCTCATGGTGATACATCTGTATATGAAGCGATGGTTCGCATGAGCCAAGATTGGAAAATGCGTAATATCCTTATTGAAATGCACGGGAATAACGGTAGTATCGACGGAGATCCACCAGCTGCAATGCGTTACACAGAAGCTAGGCTTTCAAGTATTGCTTCTGAATTGCTGAAAGATATAGAAAAAGAAACTGTTGATTTCATACCGAACTTCGATGATACGACAGCGGAACCAACAGTACTTCCTGCAAAGCTCCCGAATTTGCTCGCTAACGGATCAACGGGTATATCGGCAGGCTATGCAACAGATATACCGCCTCATAATCTGGGGGAGGTCATTGATGCAGTTATTGGCAAGATTGATAAGCCGAGCATGTCTGTAACGGAACTGCTTAATATCGTCAAAGGCCCCGATTTCCCTACTGGCGGTATCGTGCAAGGTATCGATGGCTTGAAAAAAGCTTATGAAACAGGAAAAGGCAAAATCGTCATCAGATCTAGAGCCAAAGTTGAGAAGACACGGAGCGGGCGTGAGCAGATCATTGTTGACGAACTTCCATATGATGTGAATAAAGCAAATTTAGTAAAAAAAATGGATGAACTTCGTGCTGATCGCAAAGTTGAAGGGATACTAGAAGTTAGAGATGAGACGGATAGAACTGGGCTTCGCATTGTCATTGAATTAAAAAAAGATGCGAATAGTGAAGGGATTCTGAAATATTTATACAAGAATACAGATCTGCAAGTGATGTATCATTACAATATGGTGGCGATACAGGATAAAACACCTTCATTGTTACCACTTTCAAGTATTATTGACGCGTATATTGCACATCAAAAAGATGTTGTGACGCGCCAGACAACTTTTGAGCTAGGCAAAGCTAAGGATAGAGCACATATTGTCGAAGGTCTGATTAAAGCAATTTCAATACTTGATGAACTTATTGCTCTTATTCGAGCTTCAAAAGATAAGCAGGACGCTAAACAAGCAATCATGAATGCCTTTGAATTTAGTGAGCGCCAGGCAGAAGCAATTGTTACTTTACAGCTTTACCGTCTGACGAACACGGATATTACGTCTTTGCAAGCGGAAGCAGATGAGTTACGTAAACAAATTGAGAGACTTGAAGGGATTCTCGGTAGCGAGAAAAGATTGCTGCAGACAATCAAGACAGAGCTTCGCCAACTAAAAAAACAATATGCAACACCGCGTAAGACAGTGATTGAGGAGAAAATAGAAGAATTGGATTTCAATATTGAGGTTACTGTGGCAAGTGAAGATGTCATTGTGTCGGTTACGCACGACGGTTATTTAAAAAGGACATCTCTTCGCTCATATGCAGCATCGAATGGAGAAGATCTGGCGATTAAAGATCAAGACCATTTAGTAGGTTTATTTGAAGTGAACACGACAGATCATATACTTTTGTTCACAAATAAGGGTAGGTACCTATCTCTTCCTGTTCATGCAATGCCGGATATTCGCTGGAAAGACATCGGACAGCATTTATCAAATATTGCATCTGTTGATCAGGATGAGCGGATTGTCCAAGTATTGCCAATGCGAGATTTTAAAGAGGCAAAATATCTAGTTTTCATTACGAAAAATGGTATGATAAAACGAAGCGAATTGCATCTCTATGAAGCACAGCGCTTTACGCGAATGTTGATCGCTCTTAATCTTAAAGCAAATGACACGTTGTTAAATGTATTTGTTACGAATGGCTTGGAAGATATTTTGGTTGCTACAAACAAAGGCTATGGCCTGCGTTATAGTGAATCAGATGTTCAAGTTGTAGGTCAGCGCGCAGCTGGAGTTAAGTCGATCCAGCTTCCAGCAGGTGAACATGTTGCGGGCGGAGGTGCCTTCAATCCTAAGAAACCGGCTTATGTGCTTACCATCACCCAGCGTGGTGCTCAAAAGAAAATGAAAACGAATGAATTTAAAAAAGCAGAACGGGCTCAAAGAGGCCAAATTATGTTCCGTGAATTGAAAACGAAGAAGCAGGAAATTATTGGTTTCTATGTTAAGGATGATCTGGATGCTGGAGCGGTTGTAGAAGCAGAGGATGGTCAAATAGCCGAGATCCATGCAAAAGACCTGCCATTTAGTGAACGGACTAGCAATGGAAGTTTTATATTCAGTACAAAAGACAAAGCTGCAGCCATTCATGTAAGTGAAATTGTAACGTGCAAGAAGCCATTTGTGCAGCATGATAGTAATTAATCTAGTGGAGGTGCAAGCATGGACTTTGAATTGACAAAGGAACAGCAGGCAGTGAAAGAAATGGCTAGACAATTTGCGGAGGAACATATTAAACCTCGCGCGTTGGAAATTGATAAAACTGGTGAATTCCCAGTAGATATTTTCAAGAAACTTGGCGAAGCAGGTTTTATGGCAATTCCGTTTGCAGAAAAATGGGGAGGCAGAGGCGGAGATACGCTCTCTTATATGCTTGCTGTTGAAGAAATCGCTAAAGCATGTGCAAGTACAGGTCTTAGCTATGCAGCATCTATTTCTCTAGGCATTAGTCCAATTTATAATTTCGGAACTGAAGAACAGAAGAAAAAGTTTTTGCCAGAATTGATAAGTGGTAAAAAGCTCGCCTCATTTGGTCTTACTGAAGTGATGGCAGGATCCGATGCTGCAGGAACGGAAACTACTGCAACAATTGAAAACGGAGAGTATGTCATTAATGGACAGAAGCGCTATATTACCAATGCAAGCTATGCGAGCTATATTCTTGTTACAGCGATTACAGGTGAAACAGAAAAAGGTAAAAAGCAAATCTCCGGTATTATCGTGCCAACAAATACACCAGGTGTCGAGATTAAGAGTGACTATGACAAGATGGGTGTTCGTGGATCAGATACAGCAGAAATCAATTTGACAGATGTTCGCGTGCCAAAAGATAATCTTCTTGGAAACAAAGAAGACGGTTATAAGTTCTTTATGCAAACTTTGGATGCTGGAAGAATATCGATTGGAGCAAATGCTTTAGGAGTGGCTCAAGCGGCATTAGAAGCCTCATTGGATTATGCTAAAAAGCGTAACCAATTCGGACAATCTCTCTCTAAATTCCAGGCGATTCAATTCAAGCTTGCAGATATGGCAGTTGAAATTGAACTTGCACGGAATATGGTTCATAAAGCGGCATGGTTAAAAGACCAAGGCAAACCATTTGCTAAAGAAGCAAGTATGGCGAAGCTTTTTGCTTCAGAAACAGCAACAAGAGCGGGTAACCAAGCGATTCAAATCCATGGTGGTTATGGTTATATGCGTGAAAATGGTGTGGAACGACATCTCCGTGATGCGAAACTACTTGAAATCGGTGAAGGTACATCAGAAATTCAGCGTATTGTCATTGCCAAACATCTTGGTTGTTAATATGCAGAAGGAGTGATTCCGATGGAAAAAATTCTGATTGCCAATCGTGGAGAAATTGCTGTCCGGATTATTCGGACTTGTAAAGAACTCGGAATCAAAACTGTTGCCATTTATTCAGAGGCTGATAGAGATGCACCATTTGTACATCAGGCAGATGAAGCATATTTGCTTGGTGCACCTAGGGTTGAAGAAAGCTATATGAATATGGATAAAGTGTTTGATATCGCTAAGAAGTCAGGTGCTGAGGCAATTCATCCAGGCTATGGTTTCTTTAGTGAGAATGCGACATTTGCTGATCGCTGTTCTAAAGAAGGTCTTGTCTTTATAGGACCCCCTCCTGAAGTTATCAAAAACATGGGTGATAAAATTGAAGCAAGGCGTCTTATGAAAGCAGCTGGTGTCCCTGTGGTTCCAGGTACAGATGAAGCTGTAGCAACTGTAGAAGAAGCCGTTGCTGCAGCCAATAAAATTGGCTATCCTGTTATGCTTAAAGCAGCAGCAGGCGGTGGTGGAATTGGCATGGTCGCAGCATATAATGAAGAGGAATGCATAAAGAATTTTGCGAGCAATTCTGATCGAGCTAAGCGTTTCTTTGGGAACGGATCAATGTTTGTTGAGAAAAAAATTGAGAATGCTCGTCATATTGAAGTTCAGGTACTCGCAGATAAGCTAGGGAATGCGATTCATCTATTTGACCGTGAATGCTCAATTCAAAGGCGTAACCAAAAAGTAATAGAAGAAGCTGTATCTCCATTCCTATCTGAAGAAACACGTTCAAGCATTTGTGAGATCTCACTAAATGCTATAAAACAAATTGGCTATGTGAATGCTGGTACGCTTGAATTTATTGCTGATGATCAGGAAAATTTATATTTTCTTGAAATGAATACGAGAATTCAGGTAGAGCATCCTGTTACTGAGGAAGTTACAGGTATTGATATTGTTGCTGAACAATTGAAGATAGCTGCTGGAGAACCACTAAGTTATGATCAAGAACAAATTAAGCGGAGCGGGCACGCAATAGAAGCAAGAGTATACGCAGAAGACCCGAAGACTTTCTTCCCGTCACCAGGGGAAATTACTGCTTTTGAAACACCAGATATGGCTAATGTAAGAAATGAGCTTGCTGTAGGCAATGCTTATACAGTTACGCCATTCTATGATCCAATGATTGCAAAGGTCGTTGCCAAGGGCAAAGATCGAAAAGAAGCTTGTTTGAATCTTATTCATGCTCTAGAGCAATGGCAAATTGAAGGCATCAAAACAAATATAGAAATGATTCTTGCTGTTTTGAAGTCGGATGCTTTCCAAGCAGGAGATACGACAACTGATTTTGTAGAGAAGCATTATTTGTCTAGCATTTAAATTGTATTAATGGACGAACTGCATCTTGCACAGGCATCAAGAGTTTACATATATAGGAGGAATTATCATGCAAGAAATCAAAGCAAGCATGGCAGGGAATGTATGGAAAATTGTAGTAGAGCAGGGTGAAGCTGTTGAAGCTGGTCAAGACGTTGTCATTTTGGAATCTATGAAGATGGAAATTCCTATTAGTTCAGAGGCTAAAGGTAAAATTAAGGAAATCAAAGTCGAAGAAGGAAGCTTTGTTAATGATGGCGATGTCCTTATGACTTTGGAAGATTGAGCATTAATTAAAAGAGGGATTCAAATGGAAAGTTATATTACATTAGAAACCATTTCAAAACAAATTGCGATTCTTACATTGAATCGCCCAGGGGCAGCAAATGCTCTTTCTATTGATCTTCTTACACAGCTTAATGAACAATTGGATTCATTATGCAATGATGACCAGTTAAACTGCTTGATTATTACGGGAAGTGGCAGCAAGGCATTTTGTGCCGGGGCTGATTTAAAAGAAAGGCGCAATATGGATGATGTACAGGTAAGGCAAACTGTAGAGCTGATTGGAAATACTTTTTCTAAAGTTGAACAATTGCCAATGCCAACGATCGCTGTAATGAATGGGGCAGCTTTAGGTGGTGGACTGGAGCTCGCTCTCTCTTGTGATCTGCGTATAATATCGAGTACGGCTCGGGTCGGTCTAACTGAAACTGGCCTAGCGATTATTCCTGGGGCTGGCGGTACACAGCGTTTACCAAGATTAATTGGTAAAGGACTTGCTAAAAAAATGATTTTCCAAGCAATACCTGTTACTGCAGAAGAAGCGTACAGAGTAGGTCTTGTTGAGGAAGTCGTAGAGCAAGAAAGTCTGCTTTCTAAAGCTCTTCAGCTAGCAGAACAAATTGCATCAAACGGACCTATTGCCTTGCGACTTGCAAAAACAGCAATTAACAAGGGGATTGAGTTACCTTTGGAACAAGGATTAGTACTGGAGCATGAGCTTTATCTAGAGACATTACATACAGAAGATAGAATTGAAGGATTACAAGCTTTTAAAGAGAAAAGAAAGCCTATATATAAAGGCAAATAGCTCCAAGGAGTGTAAATATGTCCTATTTGGAAAATCATGAGGCTTTATCCGCTCGTATTGAAAAAGGCGGTAAAGAAAAATACCACGAAAAGAATACGGAAAAAGGTAAACTGTTTGCACGTAAGCGTCTGGAACTTCTATTCGATGAAGGTTGCGAGATTGAAGATGCCTTCTTTGCAAATTGTCTTGATGAATCATTGCCTTCTGATGGAGTTGTAACAGGCATTGGTACAGTTAACGGCCAAAAGGTTTGTGCGATAGCGAATGATTCTACTGTAAAGGCAGGATCATGGGGGAAGCGCACTGTTGAGAAAATAATTCGTATGCAAGAAACGGCAGAGAAATTGGAAATTCCGTTAATTTACCTTGTTGATTCAGCAGGTGCACGAATTACGGATCAAATTGAAATGTTCCCAGGTAGAAGAGGTGCGGGACGGATCTTCCATAATCAAATCAAGCTATCGGGACGCATTCCGCAGATTTGTTTATTATTTGGACCTTCTGCAGCTGGCGGTGCATACATTCCTGCCTTCTGCGACATTGTCGTGATGGTGGAAGGTAATGCTTCCATGTATCTTGGTTCTCCACGTATGGCCGAGAAGGTAATTGGAGAAAAAGTAAGTCTTGAAGAAATGGGTGGCGCCCGAATGCATTGCAGCGTTTCTGGTTGCGGTGATGTGCTCGCTGAAACTGAGGAAGAAGCAATTGAATTTGCACGCAAGTATTTAACATATTTTCCTGCGAATTATAAGGCAAAGCCAACAGTAGAAAAAACAATTTCTCCTGCTTCATTTGAAAAAGCAATCGCAGACATTATTCCAGTAAATCAAAATGCAGCTTTTAATATGCATGATCTGATTCTACGAATAATTGATGAGAATAGTTTTGTTGAAATAAAGAAATTGTTTGCAGGTGAATTGATTACAGGTCTAGCTCGTTTGAACGGTGCTCCAATTGGTATTATCGCCAATCAGCCGCGTGTTAAAGGTGGCGTGCTATTCCCAGATTCAGCTGATAAAGCAGCTAAATTTATTCAGCTATGTGATGCTTTCCATATTCCGCTTCTTTTCTTAACGGACGTACCAGGCTTCATGATTGGTACGAAAGTTGAACGTGATGGTATCATTCGACACGGTGCGAAAATGCTCGCTTCCATGAGCGAAGCAACTGTTCCAAAAATATCAGTTATCGTGAGAAAAGCATATGGTGCTGGTCTTTATGCGATGGCAGGGCCAGCGTTCGAGCCCGATGCATGTATTGCTTTACCAACTGCACAAATTGCTGTAATGGGTCCAGAAGCTGCTGTTAATGCCGTTTATGCCAATAAAATAGCAGAATTAGCTGAAGAAGAAAGAGCCGATTTCATTAAGGAAAAACAAGATGAATTTAAGGCGGAGATTGATATTTATCGCCTTGCGTCTGAACTTGTTATCGATGATATCGTTCAGCCGGATCAATTACGTTCAGAGCTCAGCAAGCGTTTCGCAATTTACAATACTAAAGATATTGAATTTACGAAAAGAAAGCATGGAGTTTATCCGGTTTAGGTAAAACAAGACGCTTTGAATTACAAGGCGTCTTGTTTTTATGTACTTTAATAATTTTAAAGGTATATTATAATTATATTATGTAAACTAGGGGGCGATTTTTTGACTAAGCGCATTATGCTGGTGGATGGCATGGCTTTATTATTTAGGGGATTCTTCGCAACTTCATTTAGAGGCAATTTCATGAAAAACAGTGGGGGAGTACCTACGAATGGAGTCTATCAATTCATGCGTTATCTATTAGATGCAGCTGAATATTTCCAGCCAACACATATGATCTGTTGCTGGGATATGGGTAGCAAAACTTTTAGGACTGATATGTATGAAGGTTACAAATCAAATCGTGGAGCTCCTCCTGAAGAATTGATACCTCAATTTGATATGGCAAAAGATGTAGTGAATATTTTACAAATACCTAATATTGGAATTGAGAATTTTGAAGCAGATGATTGTATTGGTACTCTTGCAAGACTTTATGCACTCGATAATGAAGTTACAATTTTGACAGGAGACCAGGATATATTACAGCTCGTTTGCTCAGGAGTTGAAGTTGCTATAATGAGAAAAGGCATGGGAAATTATGAAGTATTCACCCATGATAACTTTATGGAAAAGAAAGGTCTTACACCAAAACAAATTGTTGATTTAAAGGGCCTGATGGGAGATACGTCTGATAACTATCCTGGAGTTAAGGGGATAGGGGAGAAGACTGCTTTGAAATTACTGCAGGAACATGAAACAATTGAACTTATGCTTGAAAAAATGGATTCACTTCCAAAAGGCATTCGCAGTAAGATTGAGAACGATCTGGATATGATGCATTTATCAAGAGAACTCGCTGCTATTAAATGTGACGTGGATCTTGAATGCCCATTGGAACAAGCAGAGTGGAAATATGATCGTGATCTAGTTAAAGAACAACTAATTGAGATGGATTTGGAACGAATTGCTAAATTAGTATAAATTCCTTGTCATTTTATAATGGAATCTAATTAAGATTTAAAATTATAACGATGCATTGCTTCTAAAAGCAATGCATCGTTTTTTGCGTTAACTTTACCCCAAAATATAATATATTCCTCTAATAAAAATCAAATTTAGCTGATGGTATATCTTATAAAACTAGGTTGTAGAGCGACTTTTTCAGGTCATGCATTTAAATAGGCGTGTTTATCTTCTTCTTAAAATGGTTACATCCTTGTAAATAAGTTAATTTTGGGGAGAGAAAACGAATATGAAAGCACAACATGAATCATTTTGGAACGGTACAACGAATCAACCCTCATTTAAAGCGCTTGATAAAGATATTGAAGCAGATGTTGTCGTTGCTGGCGGAGGAATTGCTGGTATTACAACAGCTTTTCTACTATCTCAAGAAGGGAAGAAAGTTGTTCTTCTTGAAGCACGAGAACTTTTGAATGGAACAACTGGAAATACAACTGCCAAATTATCAGCACAGCATCATTTATTATATTCTAAACTTGTTGAGTTATATGGTGAGAATATTGCTAAGTTATACTTTGAAGCAAATGATCATGCTATCAGTATGATTGGTTCATTGGCGGAGGCTCGAGAGATTAATTGTGATTTTGAACGTAAAGATAGTTATGTATTCACACAACAGGAAGGTATCATTTCAGCTCTTGAAAAAGAGGCGGAGGCATATCAGGAATTATCTATTGATGGTGGAATGATTGATGGATCTCCGCTTAATAATGAAGCCATGAAATCACTGCTTATGCGTAATCAAGCTCAATTTCATCCATTAAAGTGGCTTAATGGTCTACTTGGTGAGATTGAAAAATCTGATGCTGAGATCTATGAACATACAGCTCTTACTGATGTTAAAACATCTAATCAAGGCATCGTCTGTCAAACTGATCAAGATTGTATTGTAACTTGTAAAGACCTAGTCATTGCAACTCATTTTCCTGTGTATGCAGAAAACAAATTTTACGTAAACAACTTGTCTCCAGAAAGCTCTGTAGCAATGGCATTTAAAGCAGATAAAGAACTTCCAGCAGGTATGTTCATCAGTGCAGAAATGCCAAAATGGACGATGCGCGATATAAAACATGATGGGGAATCTTATATCTTAGTTGGTGGTGAAAGTCATGCGACTGGAGATGGGATGTCTGAAGAGGAGCGTTATGGGCGTGTCGCAGCTTATGCGAAAGAACATTTAGGGTTAGAGAATCCTATTTATCGTTGGTCATCTCTTGATTTCTTTACGCCGGATCACATACCATTTGTTGGTAGGCTGCATGAAGACACGGATCATATTTATGTCATGACAGGATTCAGCAAATGGGGGCTCTCTAATTCAACTGCTGGCGCTGGTATTATAAAAGACCTTATAATGGAGAATGATAATCCATATATCGCTATATATTCTCCGCAACGTGATTTAAAATCGCTTGAATTGCCAAGTGGAGAAGATGAAAAAGTAAAAACATCTGGAGCCGAAAGCTCCTTAGATAATTTAAAAATCAACCAGGCAGCTGTGATAAAAAAGGACGATAAAGAAATTGGTGTTTATAAAGATGAGAATGGCAAATTACATTACATTGATTTGAACTGTACTCATATGGGCTGTGGTGTAAAGTGGAATGACGGAGACTTGACATGGGATTGCCCTTGCCACGGATCAAGATTTAAGGCAACAGGTGAAGTTATTGAAGGACCAGCTTTGGATCCTCTTGAAACGCGTGATCATGCATAAGCTGCCTGGTTAAAACAACAAAGGATGATTAGATAATGACATTGGATCAACAAACCTTGCAGCAATACAGAGAACAATTTCCATTGCTTAAACAAATTATGGATTTGCAGCCTGTAGTATGGCTGAATGAGGATAAACCATCATTTCAAGATGTGCAAAACCTATCGCTTGGATTGAAGGATATTGAGGAAGCTGAAGCATTATGGAACAGATTCCAGTTTTTTTTTATAAAAGCATTTCCTGAAACAGAGAACGATAATGGAATTATTGAGTCACCTCTTGTAAAGCTTGATCATTTGAAAGAGTGTTTTAATAATAAAGATAAAAAAATTGCAGGTGAGCTTTATTTAAAATGTGATCATGCACTTTCGATTGCTGGTTCTATTAAAGCACGCGGTGGATTTTATGAAGTATTATATTATGCTGAACGACTTGCACTGGATGCAGGTAAAATAAAACAAACCGATGATTATGCTAAATTCCTAGATGAAGACATGCATCAATTCTTCAGCAAATATTCTATAGGTGTTGGCTCAACTGGAAATCTTGGACTCAGTATTGGCATTATGAGCGCGAAACTTGGCTTCAATGTAAATGTATATATGTCTCGAGATGCGAAGCAATGGAAGAAGGATTTGCTACGCCAAAAAGGTGCAACAGTCCATGAATTTGAAGGCGACTTTGGTGAAGCGATCAAAGTTGGCCGCCAACAGACAAATAATGATCCAAACGGTTATTTTGTAGATGATGAAGATTCGAAAGAACTTTTTCTTGGATATAGCACCGCTGCAGTACGCTTACAGAAGCAACTGACAGAACAAGGCATTAAAGTGGACTCAGAACACCCGCTATTCGTTTATTTGCCTTGTGGCGTTGGAGGAGCACCTGGTGGAGTCACTTTTGGGCTGAAGCAACTATTCGGTGATGATGTTCATTGCTTCTTTACTGAACCAGTACAGTCTCCATCTGTCTTAATTGGATTGCTTACAGGCAAAATGGATCAAGTAAGTGTTCAAGACTTTGGCATCAGTAATCAGACAGAGGCAGATGGTCTTGCAGTTGGAACACCTTCTACTTTTGCAACACCCATTAGTGGTCAATTCATCAGCGGTGATTACACAGTAGAAGATGATTCTTTATTTAAGATGCTTGTGGCATTGGCTTATCACGAGAAAATTTATGTAGAGCCTTCGGCAACGGCCGGTCTCTTTGGACCTGATCTGATTCTTAGTTCCAACTATATGAAAAAATGCAAAGCTGCTCCCGAAAATATTACACATATTGCCTGGTCAACAGGCGGTTATCTTGTTCCAGAACAAGAAATGAAGCATTTTTATGAGAAAGGCAAACAGTTATTTCAGTGAAATTCAAAACAGATTCAAATCGCTTTTTAAGTGACTTGAATCTGTTTTTTTACTTTCCAAGATTAAAATGTTGAAACAATTGCTATTTAATTGCTATGATAAGTTTATATAATTACTTGGTTTTATAAGAGAAAGAAGGCTGATTGAATTGACTGAAATTGCAAATTCTATTACTGAACTGATTGGCCAGACACCTGTTGTCAAATTAAATAGGCTTGTCCCAGATGATGCGGCAGATGTGTATGTAAAACTCGAAATGTTTAATCCATCTAAGAGTGTTAAAGACCGGGCAGCTTTTAATATGATCGAGAGAGCTGAAGAAGAAGGGCTGTTGAAGCCTGGTGCAACGATTATTGAACCGACTAGTGGCAATACAGGAATCGGCCTTGCAATGTCCGCTGCGGCAAGAGGCTATAAAGCAATACTTGTTATGCCAGACAACTCCACTCAAGAGAGAATTAATATTTTAAAAGCTTACGGTGCTAAAGTTTATTTGACTCCAAGTGATGAGAAAATGCCCGGTTCTATTAAAAAGGCTCTTGAATTGCAAGAATCGATTCCAGGCAGTTTCATCCCACAGCAATTCGAGAATGCAGCGAATCCGGATGTACATAGACATTCAACTGCACTTGAGATCGTTGAGCAAATGAACGGAGAGCTTGATGTATTTGTAGCCACAGCAGGAACTGGTGGAACAATTACAGGTACAGGTGAAGTACTCAAAGAGAAAATTCCTGATATTCATATTGCTGTTGTTGAACCTAAAGGATCACCAGTCTTATCAGGTGGTAAACCAGGTAAGCATAAGCTTGTTGGTACAAGTCCTGGATTCGTTCCAGATATTCTTAATACAGCTGTGTATGATGAAATCATGCAAATTGCTGATGAAGATGCTGTTTCCATGTTTAATGCGCTACCGAAGAATGAAGGCATATTTATCGGACCATCTGGCGCTGCAGCTGTTTATGGTGCAATAGAAATTGCCAAACGAATTGGCAAAGGTAAGAAAGTACTTGTCATTGCTCCAGATTCAGGAGAACGTTATTTGAGTATGGATTTAATTGAAGATTAATAGATAAAAGGGGAAATGAATATGTCCTACTTTGTAATTGATGATTCAGTTTCCAGCAATTTTGAAAAGGGTATAAATATTATAAGTAACGGCGATTCGCTTCTGTTATATGAGTTAGACCAGAAAGCGAATAATGGAAAAACATACGAAATAATTGATGCTAGTGGGGAATTAAGTGCTTCTGGAGCAATTGTACTAAACAATATTCCTATTTCAGAAGATGGCAGGGCGGCTTTCGAAGAGCGCTTCTTAGGGAGAGCCCGTGCAATCGAAGAAACGCGAGGATTCATAGCAATTAAAGTATTGCGTCCGTTAAATGATGATGTTTATGTTGTACTCACACAGTGGGAAACTGAACAGGCATTTAAAGATTGGCAAACATCTTCTGCATATAGTAAGGCTCATAAAAAAACGCCATACTTCTGAAGGATTGGATCAGCGCCCTGGAGTATTAAGCAGAAAGCCTTTTCACGTGATTTATGAAGTGGTAGGAGAATAAAAGCGGCCTTTATGGCTGCTTTTTTATTTGAAAGAGGTGTAAGGTCAAATGACAGAACGATTTAAAGCATTAGTAATAGATAATAATAGGGAATTCACAGTAAAAGTACAAAATTTATCATTGAATAATTTGCCGGATGAGGATGTTCTAATTAAAGTATCTTACTCTAGCATTAATTATAAGGATGGATTGGCTAGTATCCCTGATGGGAAAATTGTAAAGTCTTATCCTCATATTCCCGGAATTGATTTAGCAGGTGTAGTTGTTTCATCTAGAGATCCTCGCTTTAAAAAAGGCGACGAGGTAGTCGCAACAAGCTATGAAATCGGAGTATCTCATTTTGGAGGATATAGTGAATTTGCACGTATTTCTGGAGACTGGATTGTGCCTTTGCCAAAGGGTATGACTTTAAAGGAAGCAATGATCTTCGGAACAGCTGGTTTTACTGCAGCGTTATCTATTCAGAAATTAGAGCACAACAATATTAGACCAGAATCAGGTAAAATTCTTGTAACTGGTGCAACTGGCGGAGTTGGTAGTTTTGCTGTATCTATGCTCTCCAAACTTGGTTACTACGTTGTAGCAAGTACGGGAAAAGAAACTGAGAAAGCATATTTATCTAAGCTAGGTGCAAAAGATATAATATCAAGAGAAGATGTATTTAATGGTAAAATTAAGCCCTTGGATAAACAACTATGGGCAGGCGCAATTGATCCTGTTGGTGGCGAACCTTTAGCATCGGTTCTAAGCAAGATCCAATATGGCGGTTCAGTTGCTGTTAGTGGCTTAACAGGAGGGATGAATCTACCTACAAGTGTACATCCTTTTATATTACGTGGTGTGAACTTATTAGGTGTCGACTCTGTTTACTGTCCTATGGAAAAAAGATTAGGTATATGGGATCGACTTGCTACTGATTTGAAACCAGTAAATTTGCTTGATTTTGTTCAGGGGAAAGTTTCTTTAGAAGAATTACCCAGCATGCTGCCAGAAATATTAAAAAGTAAAGTACGTGGCCGGATTGTTGTAGAAATATAAAATATTGTTACTTAAGAAGGTCAAACTTCAAGGAACTGACTTTGTACAGATAGTTAAGGAGAGAGTATATGATCCTTTTACTTTTATATTTTGTTGGTATTAATATTGCAGGGTTTATTGCAATGTATATTGATAAAAACAGAGCAATAAAGGGTGATTATAGAATTAAAGAGAAGGTCTTATGGAATTATGCCTTACTTGGTGGGGCAATTGGTACAACAATTGGGATGAGAAAGTTTAGACATAAGACGAAGCACGTGAATTTTTCTATAGGTTTTCCTTTATTAGCTCTGATTTATACAGCTCTATTTTTATATATTGTGTATATGTTTTACAATTAATAATACATGTGATATATAGAATAACGTATTAAATAAGTAGCCTTAAATCTATATAAACGTTTATTCACTTATGAGAAACCAAAAAATATAAACATTGCATATATAATAGCAATGTTTATATTTTTTTGGTCAATCGATATATAAAATATTAATCTATCAAATCAAGGATACCTATATCAAGCATCATTTTGCAGGAAAATCAAATTAATCTTGAATATAGTACATCAACAGTAATGTATGGATCCAGAAATGAATAATTTACCGTTTTATGGTTATTAAAACATCGTTATAGTCGTAAGAATTAAGTTGTGAGCTTGCTTTATGGTAGCAGAAACATCTTGAAATACCGTGAAAATTAATCATATAAGGAGGAAAGCATAGCTGTAATTTCCCCTTGTTGATTCTGTCTATTGTCATCATAGACAAGCAACGTATCAATCTTTTTATGCCTTGATAATTTTCGAACAGAGCGTACATCTCCGCCGGTCTGATCTAATGCAATCGTAATGGAACTGTGTCGGATTTTATGTGGAGAGAGGGGGCGTGATATACCTGCCGCACGTGCGCTATTACGTACAACTCTCCTTATTGCTTCACCACTTAGCCCAGAACCGAATGTGCGTCTGTCGGTAGCAGCGAAGAGAAAATCATCATTGCTCAGGGGTTTATCTGTAACTTTAGACCGCATGGCAAGGTAATCTTCTATAGAACCAATAATTCGAGAAGATATCGTAATTTGTTCCTTTTGTGTACCCCTTCCTTTACCAAGTATCCATATTGATTGACTATCTGGAAGATAATCAGCCAGCCTCAACTTGGTCAGCTCGCCTCTACGAAGTGCTGTTTCAAATAGTAACTGTAATATTGCGGAATCACGCTTACCCTTTAACGTAGTAAGGTCTGGAGCTTTCAAAAGCTCCTTTATTTGTTCAAGCGATACCCCTCTAGTATCTCGATAAGACCTTATCTTTTCACCTTTAATCTCAGCTAAATCAAATTTACATCTACCCAGAGTTTTTCCGAGCTTTGCAAGCGATCTAATAGCTGCAATCCGTCTGTTAATGGTAGATTCGGCCAGACCTTCTACAGTAATTAATTCGTTTTTATATTTCATAACCATAGCAAGCGCATCGTTTTTAGTTAAAGAAAGGAAGGCTTCCATAGTTGTCGAACTGCAATCCTTACCTGTCAAAAATTTAAAGAATTGATTAATATCATATTTGTAAGCTCTCTTTGTTTCTAGCGAGCGTTTATCATCAAGTAACATCTTTAAGATATCTATATTAAAGCTACTAGAATCGATAAATTGCCCATCGAAAATGGGTTGAATCTCGTTCATCTATAATCCCCCAGTATTTAGAAACGCATGTTCTTAAATTAATATTGATAGATTTGAAAATTATACTCTTTTATACTTTACCATATAAGAGTGCTAAAACAACCATTATCGCACTCTTAGTCATAAGTAATATTTTTTCTCCTGAATTCAGTGTATAATAACCTAGAATTGATTAATAAGTATTAAATTATAAAAAGAGGTAATTTTCTCAATTTAATGTGTTTTATTTCCCAACAAATTCACATGATTTTCATATTCGACACTAAAAGTGAAAATAAAGCGTTTTGAAGAGATTTTCTATATTCAGATCCTAGACATCAAATTCATTGTGAAAAGCGCTTTAAATGACCTCTATTAAACCCCGTTTTATTTTATAATTTACAAAAACTTCTAATTACACGCTAAAAAGTGAAAAGTCTATTTTGCTTATTGGTCTTTACAATGCAGTGACTAGCTACAGATTTAGTGAAAGCGTCATTTGTTTGCTTAACACGTTTTTCTTTCCTGAATAACTATAAGTATGAATTTAAAATCTACGTGCTACATTCGTAGGTAAATAAATATACATGTTGTAATTTAATTTAACGAACTCTTATATGATTTATACAGAAATTATTTCTATACCTATATTTATCGAAAGCGTGTGTTCTTCTTTATTGTTGAAGTGAAATATTCAGTTAGAGACGATTTTTGTAAAAATTTTAAGTTAGTTAATTCGCGGATAATTATATTGTGAAATCAAAAAAAAAGTTCGTGTTTAATACGTTAGGATGCTATTCTTCCTATAGTTCGATACACTACATATTAACTTAAACACGAATATTATATTTAAAAGCTATACCTGGTCTAAGAAGAAAATATAACTCTATATTGACTAAAAGAAGATAGTCCTATATATTAATTAATAATTTAAAAAATGCGATGATAAGGACATGAGTATTTCTTAACGGTTTACAGAGAGGGAAGGCTAAGCTGAGAACTTCCTAACGCAGTCGAAAAACTTACCACCTTAGAGCAGTATTGGTGAAATGATAGTAGTCAATTCCGCAGAAGCTGCGATAAAGCTTAAACGAAGCCATCACGGTTAGTGTCTATTTAGGCATGTGGTGGGAAGTTGGGTGGAACCACGGGTATATAACACACACTCGTCCCTTTTTGAGGGATGAGTGTGTTTTTGTTTTCAATAAAATATTAAATGCGATGATAAGGACATGAGTATTTCTTAACGGTTTACAGAGAGGGAAGGCTAAGCTGAGAACTTCCTAACGCAGTCGAAAAACTTACCACCTTAGAGCAGTATTGGTGAAATAATAGTAATCAGTACCGCAGAAGCTGCGATAAAGCTTAAACGAAGCCATCATGGTTAATGTCTATTTAGACATGTGATGGGAAGTTGGGTGGAACCACGGGTATATAACACACACTCGTCCCTTTTTTAAGGGATAAGTGTGTGTTTTTGTGTTGAAATCTATAATAGGAGTGTTGAATCATGTATGAGAAAGAGATTGTTATCAAGTTTCCAGATGGAAATGAAAAGAAGTATCCTCAAGGTATAACTTTAGAAGGAATTGCACAGTCAGTCAGCCCGAGTTTAAAAAAGAAATCGGTAGCTGGTATGGTAAACGGTTCACTGTATGATTATAAGCGTAGAATCGATGTGGATGCAGAGATAGAGTTATTCGACCTTCATTCATCAGGTGGTGTAGAAATTATGAGGCATACAACTGCACATATATTAGCTCAAGCCGTAAAGCGTCTCTATGGAGAAGTTCATTTAGGGATAGGACCTATAATTGAGAACGGCTTTTACTATGACCTTGATCTAGAAAATACTCTTACTATGGATGAGTTAGGGAAGATTGAGGAAGAGATGAATAAGATAATATCTGAAAACCAGGAAATTATACGCTATGAAATAACACGTGATGAGGCAAAGGAAATCTTTACAAAAGAACCTTTAAAGCTAGAACTGTTAGAAGATATTCCACCACAAGATATTGTGACTGTGTATCGTCAAGGGGAATTTGTTGATTTGTGTCGTGGGCCACATCTGCCAGCAACTTGTTTTGTTAAAGCATTTAAATTAACTCATGTATCAGGTGCTTATTGGCGTGGTGATAGCAATAATAAAGTACTGCAGCGTATTTATGGTGTAGCCTTTGCTTCAAAAGAAGATTTAGATGAGTATTTTCATTTTGTTGATGAAGCTCAAAAAAGAAATCATCGTAAATTAGGAAATGAATTAGAGTTGTTTATGTTTTCTGAAGAGGCACCGGGTATGCCATTTTATTTGGCAAATGGGCAACACATCCGAAATGAATTAGAGTCGTTTTTAAGAAAACTACAGCAATCATATGACTATATGGAAGTGCGTACACCAATTATGATGAACCAACAGTTATGGGAGCGTTCTGGGCATTGGGATCACTATAAAGAGAACATGTATTTTTCTAAAGTTGACGATCAGAATTTTGCATTAAAACCAATGAACTGTCCAGGACATATGCTTGTCTTTAAAGATAAGCTGCATTCCTATCGAGACCTTCCAATCAGAATGGCAGAGTTTGGGCAAGTTCATCGGCATGAATTTAGTGGTGCATTAAACGGTATGTTACGAGTTCGGGCATTCTGTCAAGATGACGCTCATATCTTCGTAACACCTAATCAAATTGAGGAAGAAATTACGTCAGCACTAAAATTAATTGATTATGTATACAATACATTTGGCTTTGATTATAAAATAGAGCTGTCTACTCGGCCTGATAATTATATGGGTGATGAGGAATTATGGGGTAAAGCCGAAGGTGCGCTAAAAAATGTCTTAAACAATCTCGAGTATGAATATGAAATAAATGAAGGTGATGGGGCATTTTACGGTCCCAAAATCGATATTCACATTAAAGATGCGCTAAAAAGAAGTCATCAATGTGCGACAGTCCAACTAGATTTTCAAATGCCAGAAAAGTTTGATTTAACTTATATAGATGAAAAGAATAAAAAAGTACGACCAGTTGTAATTCATCGTGCTGTCTTTGGTTCAATTGATCGTTTTCTAGGTATTTTAATTGAACACTTTGGTGGTGCATTTCCGATCTGGCTAGCACCTGTTCAAGTAAAAGTGATAGCTGTCTCTAATCAAATCCATAAAGAATATGCAGAAGAAATTACAAGAAGATTGAAACAAGATGAAATACGAGTAGAACTTGACTTGAGAGATGAGAAACTTGGCTATAAAATCAGAGAAGCTCAAATGAAGAAAGTTCCTAATATACTTGTTGTAGGAGATAGTGAACTTGAAAATCAAACTGTTAATGTAAGGCAATATGGGCAAAAGAATTCGAAAGAAATTGGGTTAGAAGAATTTATCACTAAACTTAAGAGATCGGTTGAAAATAGATGTCTTGATAATTTAGTGTAAGAAGTATGATTAACTAGTTCTACTTCCTTTTGATTCTTTAAAGAGATAGTCATTCGTCTAAGTTTCATATTTTAATAAAGTAATAATGATAACCCCGTTCTAAAAACATGAATGGGGTTATCTGCGTATTTCGGCAAATGATCAGCCCATAGAAACTGGATAGCAGTAACCGTCAATTTCCGAGTTAAACTGGCTTTTATAACAATGAATTTTGAAATGCCAAATAATTTTCAAGAAATTTGAAGCATAATTTAAAATCATTCCGTCTTAATATATGAGGATTAATTATGGGAGGAGATAAAATGGGGTCAGTTAAAAACTCATCTCCAGAATACAGTACAAATGACAGTGATTT
>Ga0153999_1000191_pt1 | contig 30644 bp, 27 predicted proteins | sample TSNC083MetaG_FD_104675 | JGI IMG/M metagenome (GOLD analysis project Ga0153999, IMG submission 104675) | Attine ant fungus gardens microbial communities from North Carolina, USA - TSNC083 MetaG | ecosystem: Host-associated > Fungi > Mycelium > Unclassified | place: USA: North Carolina, Lumber... | reverse complement strand
TGAATCAAAGGTTTTGGTGGTCTACTTCTCCTGTACCGGCAATACCCGTACACTGGCTGAATATGCGGCTGAGGTGCTGAACGCCGACCTCTATGCAATCGAACCGGAGATTCCCTATACCACCGCCGATCTGAATTATAATGACAAATCCAGCCGCACCACTATGGAACAGAACGATGACTCCGCACGCCCTGCCATTTCCGGGACTGTGGAAAATATGAAGGAATATGACCTCATATTACTTGGCTATCCGATTTGGTGGGGTGAGGCCCCTCGGATTATTAATACTTTCTTGGAAAGCTATGATTTCTCCGGCAAAACCATTGTGCCTTTCTGCACCTCCGGCGGCAGCGGTGTCGGTGCCAGTGCAACCAACCTTCAGGGACTGTGTGATGACAGCACCGTCTGGCTCTCCGGTACGCGTTTAGCCGGCGGCGCATCACGTAATGATGTGTCGGAATGGATAAACACTATTGACATTGTAGATTAAATGAGGTTTATTAAAGGTATGAAGGACGATTGGCTGGCGGCATTTTATTTTCACTTGCTGCAGGATTAGTTATTGCTGGCTTTTTGTAAAGAGATCCGCTTATCATTTCCCAGGCGACGGATGGTAAGCAGCTTGTATTCATTACTATTTTTGTCGCCTGAGAAAAGGCGGTTAATATGATATATCGTGAGCTTGGCCGGACGGGAATAATGGTCAGCGAGATTGGCTTGGGCTGTGAGGGATTCGCCAAAAAAGAGGAAGACTTTGTAGAAGAAATGTTCAAAATGGCTTTGGCGCATGGTGTAAATTGTATGGATTTATACAGCCCCGACCCCGAACTGCGAGACCGTATCGGAAAAGTCCTGCGCGGCAAAAGAGAAAACTTTATCATACAGGCGCATTTATGCTCCGCATGGCAGGACGGTCAGTACAAATGCACAAGGAATATAAACGAGGTAAAGGCAGCTTTCGAGGATTTACTGGCAAGGCTTGAGACTTCGTATATCGACATTGGCATGATCCATTATGTGGACTCCGTCCCGGCATGGCGTGAAATTGCGAATGGGGATGTTATGAAATATGCGCTGGAATTGAAAGAATCAGGAAAAATCCGCTGTATTGGCGTGAGCAGCCACAATCCGGCAGTTGCACTGGAAGCGGTGAACAGCGGATTAATTGAGGTCTTGATGTTCAGCGTCAATCCCTGTTATGACTTGCAGCCTGGTGATGAGGATGTTGAAAAATTGTGGGCGGAGGAAAGCTATAAAACCCCTTTGCTTAACATAGATCCCGCCCGTGAAATGCTTTATGAAACCTGTCAGCGCCTTGGTGTAGGCATAACCGTGATGAAAGCCTTTGGCGGCGGTGATTTGCTGTCCGAGTACTCCCCGGCCGGAAAAGCATTGACGGTCAATCAGTGTATTCACTACGCACTGACACGTCCCGGCGTGGCATCGGTGATGTCCGGCGTTCACGGGGTGGAGCAGCTTATGGCCAGTCTTGCTTATGAAACCGCACCTGACAGCGAAAAAGACTATGCAGCCGCTTTGGCGTCATTTCCTAAAATAAGCTGGAAAGGTCACTGCATGTATTGTGGGCATTGCGCGCCCTGTCCGCAAGGTATTGATGTTGCGACGGTTACAAAGTTTTTAAATCTCACTAAGGCGCAGGGCACGGTTCCCGAAACCGTGCGTGAACATTATGCGGCTCTGCCACATACGGCGGCGGATTGTGTGAAATGCGGTGAATGTGAAAAACGGTGTCCGTTTAGCGTTGAGGTGCGAAAAAACATGGCATTGGCGAGGGAGACATTCAGTGCCTTCTAAGTTCGCAATTACCTGTTGAAAAATGATTGTGGTTGGTGTAAAATTAACTTACAAATCAATACAAACAGAGATAGAAACACGACCCGGCTGGTAGTCCGGGTGCAGTAATGCTGTCAGTAACCATGCCTCCTTGGCTGTCCGTTCTCTGTTGTGAACAAACCAGGGAGGCTTTATTATGCAAAAAATCGAAAGCAAACTAACCGTGTTTTTTGATGACCCGTTTTGGGCAGGAGTTTATGAGCGTGTTGCAGATGGAAAGTTACAGGTCTGTAAAATCACATTTGGCGCTGAACCCAAAGATTATGAGATATACAAATTTATTCTGCAAAATTGGGATAAATTGCGCTTTAGTCCGCCTGTTAAGGCAGATTTCAGCCAAGAAGCCAAAATTAATCCAAAGCGTATGCAGCGTGCTGTCAAAAAGCAGCTTGAAATGCAAGGGATCGGCACAAAATCACAGCAAGCATTAAAACTCCGGCAAGAGGAAGGCAAGCAGCTTCGAAAAGAGCGAAGCCGCAAACAAAAAGAAGATGAGAATCAGCGTAAGTTTGAACTGCGGCAGCAAAAGCGTAAAGAGAAGCACAGGGGCAGATAGAGCCAATTAAATACCACAAAAGGCGGTAGTTGAAAAGGTTGGGAGTAATGAAAATATAAATATAAAAAATATATAAAATACATATTGGGGCTAGCTATTGTCCGGTTTTCGACAGTTGTGCGATTCTAAAAAGCCGATAATCCTTATAAACACTTGGGATTATCGGCTTTTTATGGCATCATAAATGTTGTATGTGGACCCTATTTTAACATTTTTTTTATTTTTCCGTTCAATTCCTTTGGTTTATAATGAAGCCTGTCCAGATTTAGAGCTGTCAGCTTAGTCAGGGCATCAAGCGTCTTGCTTCCATTATAGAGTGCCATATATTCAACATCATGTATATTGGTAACATTCATGTTCTTTAGCGTGGTAATCAAATTCTCCGGTGTCACATGTGTGTTTTGGTCATCGAGCTTGGCTTCCAGTAAGCGGTACACCAGCAATGCTGTATAACAGATCATGAAATGCGCTTTGATACGGTTTGGCAATCTGTGGTTTACGGGTCTTCCGGTAAAATTGGTTTTCATGATCCGGAAGCAATCTTCGATCTGATATCTCTTATGCGATATGGCCAGTATCTCTTTGGCGGGATCTTGAAGATTTGTGGCTACGGCATAATAACCGTCATATTTTTCTTCCTCAGCAATCTTTGCCTCGTCAAGTACATATTCAATCGTTGCTTTTTCCCCTGACTTTGTGCGGGTCACCCTTTTCATGAATCTCTTTACATCGTTTGGCCCTTTTTTTATTTCTTCTGGATCTTTCGCGTCTAATATCTTTCGCGCGCGTTCCACCTGCCGGTTGCGTACCGTTCTCTGATATTCCATCATTTTTCGTGAAAAGGTTATGATTAACCGCTGCTCCAGGATGCCGGTTGCCTTTACACGTTTGATGCGGCCGTTCTTCAATGTCTTTTCTTCATATAGTCCCAAATCGACAGCCTTGTCCGCAACGATCACTTTATAGGCGAAGTCGTTGTACAAACCCAGATTTTCTTTCTGGTGCCTGTCAAAATCCTTTACATCGCTGATATTCACCGGGGCATCATCCGAAAGCAGGCGGTAATCAAAGTCATTGAACACAGCCTGTTTCAGGATATTACTGAGTTTCTTGATGGATTGCGTGACAATAAAGGCCCTGCCCCCCATGCTGTTGAACTTGCGGATGTTATAGGAACCCAGTCCGGCATCCGCACAATAAATGAAGCTGGCGCCCTCCAGCATTTTCAGGACCTCTTTTTCCAAAGGGACCGCCGTGACCTGCTCGCTTGTGTTTCCGGGATGGAGGCACATGGTAATGGGAATGCCCCTGCGGTCCATGAAGAGCCCCATTTCCACAAGGGGATTCGGGCGGTGTTCTTTGCTGATGCCGTATTGCCTCAAGCCATTGATGATTTCACCGGTGACTACGTCGATGATATCCTCGTCCGGCTGCTCGCATTCAAAGTAGAAATTCGTACAATCATAGTAAAGGACAGAGGAATCCCGTTCAACGACAGAATTGCTGTTTCGATAAAGCCATGCCAGATAATCATCATAATTATCTTCCAATATATCCATGAACCGCAGAATGTGCTGGTAATCAAAGTCCGGATGCTCGTAATAAGAATCCAGACGGTTCCAGGTGGCATGTTTGGACCGGGGATCCAGGATCCTTGCATAAGTAAGGAAGCGTGAAATCGTAAAACAATCGAAAGTGTTCTTTCGGTCATTGGTCTTTATCCGGAAGAATTCTTTCAGGTTAAGGCCTTTCATGATATCCTGAAGAAAAAAATACCCGATATTCACCCAGTTGGAAGCGGATGACTCATCCACCGTATGTTTGACCTTTTCGTTGAAATCAGCAGTCAGGTTAAAAGTGACCCTGCCAACACGGTACTCATCATTCATTTTTTTAATTTCGTCTCTTACGTAAGCTTCTGGGTCATCCGTTATTTTCAATAGATCAGAATGTTTACCGAAGTTTTTGACATTCCTGGTAGTGGTTTTCTTGCCATTTCGAATTCCCTGTTGAGCATAATAAGTAGGATCTTGGAGACGTTTATCATAGTAAAGTTTCATGGTTATCACCTCGTATACATACATTATAGCATAATCATACAACACATACAACACAAAAATATGCAAATTTTGACAAAAAAACAAGCCATAAACGGCTAAGATAAAGGATTTGTTAAATTTAACAGGTGGACGAAGTGTCGAAAACCCGACAGGGGCAGATAGAGCCAATTAAATACCACAAAAGGCGGTAGTTGAAAAGGTTGGGAGTAATGAAAATATAAATATAAAAAATATATAAAATACATATTGGGGCTAGCTATTGTGTCAGCAATTTGGTATAATGTGAACATTGGTTTTCTTGAGTTTGGATTGGCATTGTATGAATGTATTAAGAAATATGGGTGGAGGGTTAAATGAATTTATCAAAAGAACAGGAATTGTTGGTTGCTGATTATTCACATATCACATATAATCGTGATTATTTAAGTTTAAGGAATATTCGCAGACATAGTTATACGAACACGTTCGACCATTCTGTTCGGGTAGCTTACTTAGCTGGAAAAATGGCTGAGTATACCCATGCGGATGTAGACAGCACGATAAAAGCAGCATTACTTCATGATTTTTGTCTGACTAACTATAATGAAGAGAATGATCACCCGGGTTGGTATTTGTTTTATCATCCGGTTGAGGCGGCAGAGAATGCAGAAGCATTTGATTTGACAGAGCAAGAAAGAAGGGCAATTTTAAGCCATATGTTTCCAATGGCAAAGGTTCCTACCAGTAAAATAGGATGGATGCTTACACTTTCGGATAAAATTGTGGCGGTATATGAAAAGACATATGGAGTGAAGAAAATAAAAGACAAGTCGGTTTATTTCCTTCACAGACTTGCTTTTCGTTGATGTAAAAGGGTTGGGAGTGACGCATTCATAATAAAACAATAGAAGAAAAACATCTGTGAAATTAAGCCTTACAAGCTTTTTTCCAGATGTTTTTTAAATTCTACCGGTTATGCCTATTGAGTATAAAGATAATACAAAAAAAGTAATTGATAATATTTGCAATATCCAATAAAATATAATCATATTAGTCGATATCTACTTTCTTTTGTGATGCTTATTTTTAAGACGACCTCCATCACATTTTCCCTATAGTATAAAATCAAATTTGGATCTCAACATTATAAAATATAATTTAAGAAAGGTATTGATGTACTATGTGCAATAAGTATGAGGACTTTTATTCCGGTCCAAACAGGATTGCCATGCATAGAATTTTTTGCAGCTTCGTTGAATGTCTTCGCACGGATGATTTTCGTGTGCTGAAAGAGCTTTGTACCGCAGACTGTAAATGTGATTTTAGTACCGCAGGCAGCATGATTGGAATAGAGGAAATGGAGAACGGTTTAAAATGGCCGGGGCCATCCATGGATATTTCCAAAGCCACCATATGGAATTTTGTTGCCAGGAGCAGAGGAGGAGCAGGGCGCCAGACCGCCTATATCCAATGCATCCGGGCAATTGATGATGGCATCAGCGTATATCCTTTTTTGTATGGCGGTCAATTCAGCAACACTTTCGTTTGTGAGAACGGTGAGTGGAAGCTCTCTGATATCCGCTTTGATTTGTGCTATGAATATGGCAATAACTGTTTTGTGAAAGATAAGTGGACATTAATGGATTACAGTATCCTGTGCGGCCATAAACCGTCGATTAACACGGAACTTGATAATCCCTGGCTTGTGATACCGGAAGATGATGAGCCGCAGACGGATGAAGAACAGATTTTTGAATTAATGTTTAAATATGCTTATGCCTTTGATAATGGTGACTTTCGTTTCCTTCAGACGTTTGTAACCGATGATTTTTTCATCAATGGAGCAAAACAAAGCAAGGACCACTGTGATCGTATACCGGAACCTGGTGATTTTCAGGGACATAGGGAAATCAGTGATTTCCTGCGGGGGAAATTTCACAAGGAAGCGAAGATGCAGCACTCTTGCCGAATGACAGCGATTAACCGGGAAGGCGACCGGGCTCTTGCCTATATGCTAAGAGGAGAGGAACATCGACTTAAAAACAGGGTGCTTAACCGGAACAATATTCACTCAGTATTTGCCACCGCCGTGCATCTGATTTATGCTGTGAAAACGGCACAGGGAGAATGGAAAATGTATAAATACCGGATTGAACCATATTCCGAAATGGTAACAGTGGACGATGATTGTATGCTTTATGACGAACATATACTTACCGGAGGTGCCGGATGGAACAGATAAGAAACATCTTCAAACAATATCTCCATGCCTATATGCACCATCAATGGGATGGAATCAAGGACTGGTTTGATCGTGATACCGCAATCGAATACAGCACCGCCGGAAGTGCCAGGGGATATGATGCAATAACCAAAATACTTAGGATTCCGGACGTAACCTTCCATGTTTTAACAACTACGATAACCAATACTATCACGAAATCAGAATCACAATATACCACTCTTTGGTGCATTGTTCATCATCTCCATGGAATGGAGGTGAACAATGCATTGTTTCCACTGCTTTATGGTGGAAAATATCAGTTTGTTTGTGATTTTGAGAAACAAAAGATATGCTCTGTCCGGTTTGATCTGGAGTATGAGTATGGAAATACCATTTTGGCCGCTAAGTGCTGGGATTTGTATGAGAAAACCAGGTTTAAACGGATTATAAAAAATGATGGACTGTATCAAATGGAGCGGGAATCTGCAGATATTAAAACAGTTGTTTATAAAATTCTTTGGGCACTTGATACGTTGGATCAGGAATTATTTATTCAATACAGTACGAACGATGTCAAAATAATAAGAGCCGGAGTAGACGGTGACAGCTATTGTCTTTTTAATCATAAACAGCTTTCAGGCTTTATGGAACAGGATAAGCAGTATTTTGATCAAAACCAGTATAGTGTCAGCATCAAAGAAATCAAAGAGGTATCAAATCAAAGAACTTCTGTGACAGCGTTTCATTTGAGTCCGGGCAAGCCGGGGAATAAGCATCTGGGCTTCGACACAAAATATACGCAGTTTTATAATGAGATCATCGAGATGGAGTTTCTTCAGGCAGAATACAGCTGGAAATTAACCGGTATGACAATAACAAGAAAGGAAATTCCAATTACGTATGGCTATGAGTCAATTGAATTATAAAATGGAGGGATCGAATGGACAGGAAGAAACAAGTGGCAGCAGGACCGGTACAGCGGATGAACGAAAAGGCCTTTGCAGAATCCGATACTACTGTAGTCCGCTGGCTTTTTAATGGCGGGGCGATCATAAACTCTCATGGCTGCATCATAATGATTGATCCGCTGCTGAAAGGGTTTGATATGCCTTTGCTGATTGAACCACCGCTAAAGACAGAGGAGGTAACCCGCTTACATGCGATTCTGATCACGCACAGCGATAATGATCATTTCAGCCGTCAGACCTGCTGGGAACTGGCCCCGATATGCCACAGCGGCATCCATACAACGAAATATGTAAATGAGTTGCTTCAACAGGAAAAAATAGCCGGTTCAGCCGGATATGAGATTGGAGACAGCTTTATTGTGGGTAATTGTAAAATTACGTTGACACCGGCAGATCATGCATGGCAAAATGAGCGGCCCAAATATGCTTTCAGATATTATCATCAGAATGAGTGTTGTGGTTTCCGGATCGAGACAGCCGAGGGAACTATCTGGATGCCGGGCGATTCGAGGTTGATGGAAGAGCAGTTAATGATGCCCCGGCCGGATGTTATTTTACTGGATATTTCTGACAGTCCCTGGCATATTGGATTAAGCGGCATAAAACGGTTAACAGCTGCTTATCCTGCGGCAGCTTTAATTCCTGTTCATTGGGGCTGTGTTGATGCACCAACGATGGCAGAGTTCAACGGGGATCCTCAGGTTTTGAATTCATTTGTCGTCAATCCGGAACGAATCCGTATATTGGCACCGGGAGAGCCGTTTGAATTAAAATAAAACAATTAGTTTTGGTTTATTTCCATTTATGTGGCAAAAACATAAATTTTTCTATTCTGTTGTTATGATAAAATCTAATCACGATTCAGAAGATTTTATTTCAGATAGGAGGGAATACACTAGTGAGGAGGTAGAAGATGGACAAACGGTTAGTACAGCTCTTTAAAGTTCTTATATCACATGCGGATTTTGTTTCAACAGAATATTTATGTGAAGTGCTTGATATCAGTTCCAGAACGCTGAGAACAGAGATGAGCAGGCTTAGTGAATGCTTAGCTGAAACAGGTACCGAACTGGAGAAAAAAAGAAATCTCGGTGTTCGTCTTAAAGTGGTAGATACGGAAAAACTAAAACTATATAAAAAGAAAATCGATCAGACTAATATACCAACAACCCAGGAGGAACGTATTGAGTTTATCATCCGCAGTCTGTTTAAAACATCAAATTTTGTAAATATCAATTGGCTTTTGGAGCAGCTGCATATTTCAAGAAGTACTTTTCATACAGATTTAAAATTGGTGAAAGCTCAAATTAGCCAACATCGGCTTACGCTGATGCGGCGAGGCGGTGCAGAAATAAAAGTGGGCGGGAAAGAGCAGGATATCCGGTTATATATAGCCTGTTTGCCCGAACTGCAAAGGGGGTTAGAAGAAGAACAGAAAACAGCCGAAAAAATATTATATCAGGTGCTTAAAAGGCATCAATACCGGTTAACGGATCCGGGTTTTCAGCGGGTTGCCATGTATATATCGGCAGCGGTTATACGGGTTCGGTGTGGTGCTGCGATTCCAGCTGATGAATCAGACTCACATGTAAATATGACTGAGCTTCAGATCGGTAAAGATATTACGGAATTGCTGGAGCGTCGGTATTGTCTGCATTTTGCCAAAACAGAAAGTATTGGTATTGCGATTGTTCTGCTTGGATCCAGATCTTCGCTCAATATCGGTACAGAAATCAGCACCGAAACCAACAGCTTGGTGCAGGAAATCTTTGAACGGATTTCTTCCGTATATGGCATTAATTTTAGTACAGATTCAGAGCTTTTCATAGCAATTGCTCCGCATATACAGGCGATGCTTGATCGTGTGAAGTATGGCCAGTTTATCAAAAACCCGCTGCTAATGGATATAAAAATCAAGTATCAGCTGGCATTTGATATGTCGTTTACTGCCGGTGAATATATAAGCGGATACTTAGGGCTGCAGATTGACGAGGGAGAACTTAGCTTTCTGGCACTCTACTTTCAATTAGCACTTGAACGCAGGAGGGAACGCAAAAAGCAGCGGGTGTTAGTTGTATGTGCCAGCAACGGTGGCAGCTCGCAGTTATTGCTTTACCGCCTGCGGGAATCTTTTGGAGAATATCTTGATGAAATTCGCGTCAGCCCGTCAAATGAGGTTGACGAGGATCTAACACAAAATTATGACTGTATTATCACTACGGTACCATTGAAAGTTAAGACTCCTGTTCCGATACTGCAAATTAATTATTTTTTGGAAGAAAGAAATCTGACATTAATCAGAAAATTTCTGGAAAATAATCATTCCGAATATGGGTTTGTACAAAAATGCTTTGAAAAGAGCTTTATTTTTGATAATATCTGTCAAAGCACCAAAGAGGGAGTTATTAAAGAAATAATTCAGCGGGTAAAACCATACCGCAGTCTTCCCGATAACTTTGAGGAACTGGTTCTGCTGCGGGAATCAATTGCACCGACCGAATATGGGAATATGATAGCACTGCCCCATCCCACCCAAATTTGTATGGATGAGACTTTTATCGCAATCGCCTTCTTGCCGGTCCCGATCCGATGGGTGAACACGGAGGTAAAAACCGTAATTATGTTGTTTATTCAAAAAAATGTGGATTCAGGTGTTCAGCTGTTTAACGAAATATTATCAAAGTTGATTCTGAATCGCAAAAGTATGCTGCTGATTACTCAAAATCCCAATTTTTCAACATTGCTTCATGAAGTGGCAAAACTTTGTTCTGTTCAAGATTTGGATACCTCTCAATCCTTTTTTTGGTAGGTGTGAATATGAATATATTAGTGGTATGTGCAAATGGAATGTTTAGCAGCTTGTTGGCCCGCAATCTCCGGCAGGAGACAAAGGACCGGGGGAATTGTGATTTTCAATATGGATTTTGTTCTGTTGATGCGATATCGCAGCATATTGAAGAGACGGACATTATTGTGCTATGCTCTCATGCCAGATATCTGGCGGCTTATGTGGAAGAAAAAGCAGTAAAGCAGTCAGGTAAGCGGGTGGCGATTGTGCAGTCAAAGCAGGCAGATTATATGAATCCAGCTTCAACACAGATAATTTTAAATACAATACATGCACAGGTCTCCAAAGGGGAACCTGATAAAGGAGAGTGATGCTATGGAGATGGATAAGTATGAAATGACAATTATGAATTTGGTATGCCAGGGCGGGAATGCGCGGAGCCTTGCGATGGAGGCAATTCAGGCAGCAAAAAGCGGAGATTTTGAAAAAGCAGATGCTTTGCTGGCAGAGAGCGGGACAGCTTTACTGGGGGCACATCAGGAACAGACGGATTTAATTCAGAATGAAGTCCGAGGTGAACACTTGCCGGTGATGCTTTTAATGGTGCATGCACAAGACCACCTGATGGATGCGATGGTGATTAAGGATATGGCACAGGAGTTTATTGAATTATATAAAAGAATAAAACCGGAGGTATAGAGGATGGTTAATGTAGTATTGTTTTGTTTTGCCGGGATGTCAACCAGCCTGCTGGTTAATAAAATGAAAAAGGCGGCAGAAGAGGAAAATATCAGCTGCACAATCAATGCATATGGAGCAGGCGAAATGGAGGAAAAGGGCAGTGAGGCGGATGTGATTTTACTGGGGCCTCAGGCAAGATTTCTGCTGCCGAAGGTGAAGGAGCAGCATCCCGACAAGCCGGTTATGGTAATTGATATGCAGATGTACGGCATGATGATGGGCAAAGAAACGTTGATACAGGCTCTTGAATTGCTGAAATAAGGAGGACGGTATGGATACGAAGATGCCATGTGCACCACCAGCCTGGGTTTTTGGGGCGGAGGCGTTTGAAAAGAGTGATAACACAGTAATTCGCTGGCTGGGAATTGGTGCTGCATTAATCAACTCCAGAGGGACGAATATTCTGCTTGATCCCATGCTGACGGAGTTTAACATGCCGATGCTCATTGAAATGCCGATTACACTGGAACAGATTCCTGCTTTTGATGGAATGCTGGTAACCCATGTAGACCGCGACCATTATAGTGTGCCGACTTGTCTGGCACTAAAAGAGAAATGCCCGCAGTATCACTCTACCCAGTATGTGGCGGCTCTTATGCGGGGGGAGGGGCTTAATGGGATTGGTCATGATATCGGTGATGAGTTTGCAATCGGAAATGTCAAAGTTAAGGTGACGCCGGCAGATCACTGCTGGCAGAACGAAGACCCCAGATATCAGGGGAAGCGGGTTTATAAGCCGGAAGAATATTGCGGCTTTTGGATGGACACGCCGGACGGCACTTTTTGGTCGCCGGGAGACTCTAAATTACTAAAAGAGCAGTTAATGATGCCGGAACCGGATGCGATATTTTTTGATTTTTCCGATAATGAATGGCATATCACATTGAAAGGCGCATTAAAAATGGCTGAAACTTATCCGAATGCTGACCTGATTTTGATACACTGGGGTTCGGTGAATCGTCCTGACTTATCTGCCTGCAATGCGGATCCTAAAGAGCTGATGAAAAACGTTATGCATCCCCAAAGAGTGCATTTGGTTGCACCTGGGGAACCATTTATATTGAGTAAGAAAAAATAATTATATATTTAGGAGGGGGAACATGAAGTCACTAAAGAAGATATCTTTTGATGAAAAAATCATGTCATTTGCCGGCAGACTAGGAGCGAATAAGTCACTGCGTGCAGTACAGAATGCCTATTTAAGTACCTTACTGATTTCAATTGTTGGTTCTATTTTTGTTCTGATTACAAATCTGCCAATTGGCAGCTGGACTGAGTTTTTGGGTTCTACTTACATTGGGAGCATTACGCTGTCACAGGCGTTAACGGTTCCATATACCTATACAGTTGGAATCATTGCGGTCTACTATTCTTTCTTTATGGGATATAAGCTTGCTGCAGAACTTAAAACCGATGCACCAACCTGCGGTTTATTGACACTCGTCAGTTTCTTTATTATGAGCTTCAGTGCTGGTGAGTTCGGCACCAGATATCTTGGCTCCAGAGGATTATTTACAGCAATGATTGTTGGTTTGGTGATTCCCCGGATTTATGCCTGGGTGGTCAAGAAAGGTTGGACCATCAAACTACCGGAGGCGGTGCCGCCAAATGTATCCAATTCTTTTTCCGCATTGATACCTGGTGCAATTATTATTGTTATTTTTAGTTTTGTGTCGGCGCTGTTTTCATTAACCTCATATGGTACTTTCACACAGTGGGTCTTCGGTATTTTGCAGAGCAGTTTACAAGGATTTATTGGTAATAATGTAATTGCAGCGACATTTATCCAATTTATCAATCAGTTGTTGTGGTACTTTGGTCTTCACGGTGGGAATATTGTAACTGCAATTACCGATCCTATTTATGGTGCCAATGCGCTTGAAAATCTCGCCCTTTATCAGGCGGGGCAGCAGCCGGTCTATATTATTTCAAATTCACTTAACCGGGTGTTCTTATCCGGCGGTGCCGGAAGCTGTCTGGGACTGGCATTTTTGATGACCTTCGTCGCAAAATCAAAACGAATGAAGGCAATGGGAAAATTATCTCTGCCCGGATGTTTATTTCATATCAATGAGCCGTTGTTATTTGGTTTACCGATCGTATTAAATCCGATCTTTGCAATACCCTGGCTGATTGCGACACCTTTGGCTCTGATGCTTACTTATTTTGCTATGTCCAGTGGAATTGTGCCGATTCCGGCGGGAGTAACCGTTCCCTGGACATGCCCCCCATTCCTTTATGGAATCTTGCAGGGTTCATGGAAAATATCCGTAATGGAATTGGTAAATAACATTTTCGTAACTGCCATTTGGTTCCCATTTTTCCGGATGTACGATAAAAAATGCCTGCGGGAGGAAGCTGGCTCTAATTAAATGACAATGAATTGGACTAAGCCTTATTTTTGGTAAAGAATAATTTCAGGTCCTGAATAAAGATTTCGGAAGCCGGGTTGTATTTATATCCTTTTTTCCATACAAACACACTTTTACTTACTCGCTCTGGTGAAAAGGGGATAAATCTTGTTTCAGCACTCAAGCGGGGAAGTGCACCCCCATATAAACATACTGCACACCCCAACCCCTTATTGACTAGTAAGGCAGCATTGGAAAGAATGTTGTAAGTTGCTATAACAGAGGCATTTTTTAAAGCATTACCGAGCCAATTACGCTTTCCTTCCAAAGAAAGTGCCCGCTGGGGAATGATTAAGGGAAGATTGTGCAAAGCTTCAAGAGTGAGCGTTTCTTCGCCGGCAAGGGGGTGTTCGACATGCAGCAATACACCCCAGAGGTCGGTCGCAGGAAGAGGGAAGGTTTCATAGTTTTGATACTCTACCGGTTCAACCAAGATTCCCATATCCAAAAGACCGGTATCTAATTTCTCCCGGATATCATCAGCAAAGCCGGTGTATAACGAAAATTGTACCTCGGGGTATTTTTGCGTATAGTCAGCGATGATATCCGGGAGAATCATTGCTCCCATAGCCTCTACTACACCAATGTTAATGATGCCGCTTATTTTCTGTCCCTGTCGGGTAAATTCCTGCTCTGTTCTGTCTGCTAAGAAAACAATCTCACTGGCATGCTGGTAAAATCGCAGTCCTTCCGATGTAAGAGTGAGTGGATGCTTATTGTGCAGAAAAAGTTCTGTTTTCAATTCTTTTTCTAATTCTGCAAGCTGCCGGCTGATTGTTGGCTGCGTTATATGCAGCTTGCTGGCCGCTCTGGAAATACTTCCTTCCGATACAACCATGAGAAAATAGCGAAGTACACGTAATTCCATTTTAATCTCCTCGTTTCGCATGATATGCTTATTAAGTATATCATGCCCTTAACTTGCTTAAAAGTCAAGGGAAAGGTGAAAACGTTATCGCATTGTCCAACCCGTATTATCTGTGCGATAGTGTAACTTTTTTGACACACAAATATGTAACAAGTGTGTCACGGATCAGAATGGATGTGCCAAAAAATAGTAAAAAGAAGTATTTGGTACAGCAAAAAGTTGGCATTGTTCTTGCTATATATACCATGTGTAGATATCAGTTGAATTTAGAGAAAGGGGAAATTATGTTCGAAAATACGTGCTTAAATGGTCTGCGCGTTTTGGATGTTACCAGGTATCTGGCAGGGCCGACCTGTACGCAGATTCTCAGTGATTTGGGAGCGGAGGTCTGGAAGATTGAACGTCTGGGAGTGGGAGACGATGGGAGATTTTTCACCCCGTTTATCGAAGGGGAATCTGGATGGTATCATGCGTTTAATCGGAATAAACGCAGCTTTACCCTGAACTTTACCACTCAGGAAGGCAAAGAATTGTTCTGCGAACTGGTAAAGAGATGTGACATTCTGATTGAGAATAACGCAGCCGGCGTTATGAAGCGGCATGGTCTGGATTATGACACTGTTTCTAAGATTAATCCCGGAATTATTTATGGTTCAATTTCCGGATATGGTCAGAAAGACAGTCCGTATTTGAACTATCCGGCTTTTGATGGTGTGGCACAGGCTATGGGTGGCGTAATTTCCTTAAATGGTATGGAGGATCAGCCGGGTATGAAAGCAGGGCCGGGAATCATCGACCTGGTATCAGGTTATATGTGTACCATCGGTGTGCTCGCTGCTCTTGCAGAGCGCGAACGGTCCGGTAGGGGACAGCATATTGATACCTGCATGATGGATGCAGCCCTGAACCTGACAGAACATGCGGTTACATATTATTCTTTTACAGGTGAGAATATGCCGCGCTGCGGCAATGGTCATATCTCTCTCGGAATGACTGGCTGCTTTGATACGCTGGATGGTAAGGGGAGCTTTTACATGAATATTTCCGGCCAGAAATTTGCACTGCTGATTCTGGATGCCATTGGACGTCCGGAGTTGAAGGATGATCCGCGCAACAAGGATAATCAGACTCGCAGGGAAAACCGTCAATTTTGGGATAAAGTGATCAATGAGTATACATCGAAACGGACAAGAAAAGAAATAGTGGAGCAGTTCTCAGCCATGCATATTCCATGCGGACCAGTAAATACCATTGCTGATTGTTTTAACGATCAGCATTTCCGGGACAGAGGTGAGATCGTGGAGCTGGAACATCCGAAGATTGGAAAATATGCAGTGACTATGACCCCGTTTAAGATGTCCAGAACCCCATTTGTAAAGCCGACACCCGCAGAAGGGCTGGGTGAAAGCAACGATTTCATCTATGGTGATATTCTTGGCAAGACACAAGAAGAGATGGATACCCTAAAGGCGGCAAAAATTATTTAACTGGCAACAATGAAAATGTATATAAAAGGAGGCTTTAAATGGAATTTGAAAGAATTAGTGAAGACGAACTCTACGCATTGCGTATGAAGGTTCGCAAGGTTGTTGAGGAGGAGCTGGAGCCCCTTGGTGATGAGATGGATAAGACAAATGTGTATCCGCCGGCGATGTGGGATATCGCAAAGAAGAACGATTTGTTCCGTCTGACGCTTCCCAGGAAGTATGGCGGTATGGGTCTGGGCAAAGAGCAGTTTTTTACACTTCTGGAGGAGATCGGCCGCGGCAATCAGGCAATTCGTATGTTCTTCCATATCGCAAATGGCATGGGCTGGGAGCTTCTGCATGACAACTGCTCAGAAGAATTAAGACAGGAACTGCTGCCAAAGGTGGGCAATGGCGAGTATTTTATCGCATTCGCACTGACCGAGCCGGATTGTGGCACAGGTGCAGACATTAAGACAACTGCCGTCAAAAAAGGAGATAAATGGGTAATCAACGGAACCAAGACACTGATCTCTTTCACGGATGTTTGTGATGCAATCAATATCGTCTGTATTACCGATGACAGTAAGCGCAAGAACGGCGACGCACATACGACATTCACCGTTCCGGTAAACACCCCGGGCCTGATCATGGAAAACATGTCCCATATGATGGGCTGTCGCGGTACCGGTCATGCAATCCTGCATATGGAAAATATGGAGGTTCCGGATGAGTACCGCCTGGGTGAAGTTGGTGATGGACTGAAGGTGGCGATTGATTCGCTGACCATTTCCCGTGCATCTATGGCCGTCTGTATGCTGGGATTGTCACAAAGGCTTCTGGAAATGTGCTTGAAACGTATTGAGGATCGCGTGACTTTTGGAAAACCGCTGAAAACCCGTCAGGCTATCCAGGAAAGAATTGCTAACATGGCAACTCAGATTCATGCACTGCGTATGCTCTGTCATGATGTGGGCCGTAAGTTTGATGATGGAGAGCCGATTGACATGGAAGCTTCTATGGCCAAGTTATTTGCTACGGAAGTGTCTCGCTACTGCACAGATACGGCGTTGGAAATCTTTGGCGGAATTGGGTACTTCGAGGATAATCCATATGGTCCTCTGGAGCGGATTTATCGTGACTGTCGCGCTCTGTGGCTGGAGGAGGGACCACCAACCATCCAGCGTCTGACCATCTTCCGCAATGTAATGGAAAAGAATGGTGAGATGAGAACCACCAACTACATGTAGAAAAAGGGAGAATGGAAATGGATTTGTTTTTGACAGAGGAACAGAAAGATTTGAAAATGCTGATCCGGGACTTTATGCTGAACGAGGTAAAGCCGTATATTTCCAAGTACGACGAGAGCGGTGAATTCCCGGTGGACATTTATCGTAAGGCTTTTGAGCTGGGCTTCCACACATTACATATACCAGAGGAGTACGGCGGGAGTGAGTTGGATTTTACGACCATGGCGGTTCTGCTGGAGGAGATGGGTTATACTGAGTCTGGTTTTGCTCTGACGGTGCTGGCAATCGGTACCCCCATAGAGATGGTGCTTCGGGCTGGCACGAATGAGCAGAAAAAGAAGATGAGTGATCTGGTGATTCCCGGAGGATTTGCAGCATTAGGCCTGACCGAGCCGAGCTGTGGCTCAGATGCGGCAGCACTGCGGTCGACATATCGGATGGAAGGGGATACTGTGGTGCTCAACGGAACCAAGACGTTTGTCACCAATGCACAGGAGTCCTGCCTGTTCCTGATGCTGGCTACGAAGGATCGGAGTCTGGGATCCAAGGGAATCAGCGCATTTATGATAGAGCGGGATACTCCGGGGCTGATGATCGGCAAGCATGAGAACAAGATGGGACTGCGCTTCTCTAACACCTGCGAGGTGATTATGGAAGATGTGCGGATACCCCTTTCGTCCATGGTTGGTCAGGAGGGCAAGGGATTAAGCCTCGCTCTCGGTGCCCTGAATCCGGGACGGCTTTACAATGCTGCTATTGCAACGGGTATTTGCCAGGCGGCACTGGATGAGTCCGTGGCTTATGCGAAAGTGCGTACCTCCTTCGGAAAACCACTGATTGAGCATCAGGCCATACAGATAATGCTGGCAGATATGGCCATGAAGACAGAAGCCTCACGTCAGCTGGTACGGCTTGGTATGGCAAAGCTGGATGCAGGAATGAATGCTACGAAGGAAGCTTCCATGGCAAAGACCTTTGCATCTGATTCTGCGGTTCAGGTGACCACCGATGCTGTCCAGATATTTGGCGGGTACGGATATTCCAAGGAGTATCCAGTAGAAAAAATGATGCGTGACTCGAAAATCTTCCAGATTTTTGAGGGAACAAACCAGATCCAGCGGCTGATTATTGCCAGAGAACTGGCAAAAGCTTAAACTTGCAGGATTGCATCCGCATTCTGCTTTGAAAAGGACGCCAGGAATAGTACAAGGTGCCCTTTTTTACATCTGCTAAGGAACCTGTAAACGAAACAGGTTGTAAAAATAAGATTAAGGGAGGTGGATCCGGATGCAGCGTCGACGTGTATATAGTACAAGATGTATGATCAGCCACCCGCCGGGCTATCGGACGGAGGAGCCGGAGTTTTACCGCTGCAAAATCTGTGGCACAGTACAGGTACGGCTGCGGCCGGCAGGTACCCCATTGTCCGTTCATGAAGATGCGGGAACCTGTTGTGGAACAACGATTGAGAAACTGCTTCCCTGTAAGGAGGAGAAAGTCTGCGGGGAGCATGAAATTAAATTCTGTGTCTTTGGCGGATTTGAACACAATACGATCCGTGTGGAGGTGGCTGGGGGTTATCATCCCATGAACGAGGAACATCGTATTGAGTGGATATATCTTCGCACTTTTCAGGGCGGACAGATGAAATATCTGGGATTCAAGGGGGAGGCGGCGACGTTGTTTTCCATGGCTAATGAGGATGCGTTTGCTTTCTGTGGCAGAGAAATCTGCTATATGGGATGGGAGCACTGTTTATTCCAATGCAAACGGGGGCATGCCGCCTACGCTTATTGCAGCGGGCATGGATTATTCCAATATCAGTTTTAGCGTGAAGAACAGGAGGAAAGGCATGAAGAAAAACGTGTTTGATGGTATTAAGATTCTGGATCACACATCGTATCTCTTGGGTGAATATGCAACACAGGTGTTTGCTGACTTTGGTGCCGAGGTCATCAAGGTGGAGAACCCCAGGACCGGCGATTATGGCAGAACCCTGGAGCCGAAAATCAATGGAGTCAGTTATTACAACTGTGCTCTTGATCGGAATAAAAAGAGTATTTCGCTGAATTTAAAGTCCAAAAAGGGAAAGGAGGTTTATCTGAAGCTTCTGAAAGATGCGGATATTGTTTTTGAGAATTTCCGCCCGGGAGTTATGAAACGTTTGGGAATTGATTATGAAGTGGAGAAATCCATTAACCCGGATATTATTCACTGTGCGATCAGTGCGTTTGGTCAGGATGATCCCAGAAGTCAGCTGGCTTATCACGATTTGAACTTCCAGGCATTGTGCGGTTATATGTACTTAAACGGTCCACGCCATGCACCAATTCATATGTGTGATATGATCAGTGCCATGGTAGCAACTCAGGATATGATGGCAGCGCTGATGCAGCGGAATATGAGTGGGGAGGGCGCGTTTTGTGACGTAAAGATGTTTGACTGTCTTGTGTGGTGGAATGCCAAGATTGATGAAAAGTGGCAGTTTAACGGGAATCGTTTTGAATACAGCGATTTAACTTTTCGTTTTCTGGGGAACTGGATTTGGGAGACCAAAGATGGCAGACATATGGTACTGTGCCTGAATGAGCATAAGTTCTGGAACAAATGGATTGATATGACCGGTTTTGAGGAAATGCGTCCTTACATGATGGCCAGAGAAGAGGAGCGACCGGAGTTTTTTGAGAAAATGAAGAATTTTATGCTTAGCAAGACGCTGGAAGAGTGGAAAGAATGGATTGGTGACAATGATGTCTGTGCCACCTATGTGAATAATAAGACGGAAGCTATTGATTATATTTTGAAGCAGGGCGATGGCCTGATGGAATACTGTGACTTCCGATTAACCGGAAAAACCCTGCAGACCCGCATTCCCCACGAGATTAGCTCTCTGACAACAATTCCACTGCAAAAGGCTTCGGCACCGCCCACTCTGGGGGAGAATAATGTTCAGATTATGGAAAGGCTTGGATATTCGAGGGAGGATATTGAAGCTATGGTCGCTGAAGGTGCCTGCGGATCAATTGCATAAGCCGGTGCTGTGTCTGATTCTGGGATAATGAAGGAGAAACAAATGATAGCAGCAGTATTTGGTGCAGGTACCATGGGGATTGGCATTGCGGAGATGTTTGCATCCCATGGTCATACGGCACTTTTGTATGCCAGCAGTATGGCATCCGCACAGAGACATAAGGATGCCTTGGAAGATCGTCTGGACAGACGTATCCGGAGAGGAAAGCTGAGCACAGATAAAAAAGAACAGATTTTAACTAATATTATAATCGCGGAAAAGGAAGTGGCAGCGGATGCCGATCTTGTTATCGAAACCATCAAGGAGGATATGCAGGTAAAGCGCCAACTGCTGACAGAGCTGGACGCAATGTGTAAGCCGGAAACCATATTTGCCACCAATACCTCAGCTTTGTCCGTTACGGAGATGGGAAGAGGACTTGGGCATCCGCTGATTGGCATGCATTTCTTTTTCCCGGTTCCAGCCATGCGGCTGATGGAAGTAGTCCGCGGTGCAGATACACCACAGGAAACGTTCGATGTTGTGAAGAGGCTGGCAAAAGAGCTGGGAAAAGAACTGGTGGAGGTCGTCGAGGCCCCGGGCTTTGTGGTGAACCGGCTGATCGTTCCCATGCAGAATGAAGCGATCCATCTTCTGGAGATGGGGGTGGCTACAGCAGAAGATATTGATAAGGCTATGGTTTGTGGGCTGAATCATCCCATCGGGCCGCTGACACTGGCGGATCTTACGGGTCTGGATGTGGTGTTGGCGATCATGGAAACACTGCACCGGGAAACCGGAGACCCCAAATACCGTCCGTCCCTGCTGCTGAGGAAAATGGTTCGCGCAGGAAAACTGGGGAAAAAGACCGGGATGGGATTCTTTGATTACAGCAATAAGTAAAATCAGGAGGAAATGAAATGAATATTTTAGTATGTGTCAAACAGGTTCCGGATACAAACGAGATTAAAATTGATCCTGTTAAGAACACGTTGATTCGTGAAGGCGTTCCGTCTATCGTGAATCCCTTTGACGGATATGCACTGGAAGCAGCGGCCCGAATCAAGGATAAGATTCCATCCGCTAAAATCGTGGTCTTATCCATGGGACCGGAACAGGCAAAAGCAGCACTGAAGGAGTGCCTGGCAATTGCTGCTGACAAGGCATATCTGGTATCAGGACGTGAATTTGGAGGTTCTGACACACTGGCTACCAGCTATATCTTGTCTGAGACCATCAAACAGATTGAAACGCTGGAGGGCAAATTTGATGTGATCTTCTGTGGTAAGCAGGCTATCGATGGCGATACCGCTCAGGTGGGACCGGAGATTGCAGAGCATCTTGACTATCCGCAGATAACCTATGGCCTGGAGGCGGAGGTTGATGGTGATATTATTAAAGTTCGTAAAGAGGTGGAAGAAGGAATTGAGGTCGTTGCAGCAAAGATGCCCTGTCTGGTTACCTTCACCAAGCCCAGCTGGAATCCCCGTTACCCTTCCATTAAAAGAAAAATGGCGGCAAACCGGGCGGACATACCGACCCTTACGCCATCTGATTTGGCGGGAATTGACCTGACTTGCTGTGGTCTGGGCGGCTCTCCGACCAAGGTAAAGAAGACCTTCGTTCCGCCGCGAAAGGTCGGTGGTGTCAAGCTTCAGGAAGCGAGCGGCGAAGATTCGGCCAGAAAGCTGTTTGATGTGTTAAGCAGCGAAGGCATTATTTAAGGGAGGAACACAATTATGGAAGCCAAAACAAAAGATCTTTGGGTATTTGTGGAAACGAATATAGATGGCTCGGCCAAGAATGTGGGCATTGAGCTTTTAACTCCGGGCAGGATGATGGCCGAAAAACAGGGTGGTGCTCTGACAGCCGTGGTAATCGGCAATCATGTGCAGTCGGCAGTCGATCAGGCAGCTATCCATGGTGCTGATAAAATTCTGGTGGTTGAGGGCGCAGAGTATGAGCACTACTCCACAGATGCTTATACCATCGCGCTGTGCAGCCTGGTTGAAAAATACGGCCCGACCAGCATGATGATTGGTGCGACAAACAATGGCCGTGACCTTGGCCCGCGTGTATCATGCCGATTAAAAGGCGGGTTGACAGCCGATTGTACGGCGCTGGATATTGATGAGGCGAGTGGAAACGTAGCCTGGACCCGTCCTGCTTTTGGCGGAAACCTGATGGCCACCATCATGTGTCCGGATAGCCGTCCGCAGATTGGAACCGTTCGTCCGGGGGTATTTAAAAAATGTGCACCAACAGCGGCAAAGGCTGAGATTATCCGCGAAGACATCCATGTAGATGAAAAGGACATTCGTACTCAGGTACTGGAGTTGATCAGCGAGATGGGTGACGAACATGTAGACCTGGAAGGCGCAGAGGTTATCGTATCCGGTGGCCGCGGTGTCGGTGGCCCGGAGGGATTTGACACGATCAGGGCACTGGCTGATGTTCTGGGGGCAACGGTAGGGGCATCCAGGGCGGCAGTAGATTCAGGCTGGATCAGTCATGCACATCAGGTCGGCCAGACCGGTAAGACGGTTGGCCCGAAGCTTTATATTGCCTGCGGCATCTCTGGTGCGATTCAGCACCTGGCCGGTATGAGCAGCTCCGATGTGGTTGTTGCAGTTAATAAGGATCCAGATGCTCCGATTTTTGATATGGCAGATTACGGTGTTGTAGGTAATCTCTTTGAGGTTCTTCCGGTTCTTGTGGAAGAGATAAAAAAAGCGCGCGCCTAATGATCGCGTGATTTCAGGCAGAAAGGATATATATATGGGTATTGTGTTGAATGATGAACAGAAGGAATTAAAGGAGCTGGTGGGTTCCTTTATGAAAAATGAGGTAAAACCGCAGTTGGGAGAGCTGGATGAGAGCGGGGAATTCCCGGCAGCACTTTATAAGAAAGCATTTGACCTGGGTTTTCATTGCCTGGACATTCCGGAAGCTTATGGGGGAAGTGGCCTGGATCATACGACGATGGGTGTCCTGCTGGAAGAGATCGGCTATACAGACCCTGGTTTTGCAATTACCATTCTGTGTACTTCCCTGGCATTGAAATGTGTGCTGATCGGCGGTAATGAGGAACAGAAACAGAAGGTGTGTGACATCATTGTTCCCGGTGGTTTCGGTTCGTTCTGCCTGACAGAGCCTGGCTGTGGTTCTGACGCCGTGGCTTTACGGACCACCTACCGCAGAGAGGGTGACGATTTTGTTCTGAACGGAACCAAGTGTTTTGTAACCAATGGCCAGGAGGCCGGGGTGTTTATCGTATTTGCGACCAAGGACCGTTCCCTGGGAGCTAAGGGAGTTTCCGCTTTTATCGTAGAACGCGGGACGGCTGGATTGACGGTGGGAAAACATGAAAATAAGATGGGATTGCGCCTGTCTAACACCACGGATCTGGCTTTGGAAGAGGTGCGGATTCCGGCCGGCGCGCTCCTGGGCGAGGAGGGCACTGGTATGCATATTGCCCTGGCTGGTCTGGATGCAGGCCGTCTGAATAATGCGGCGATCGCAACCGGTATTTGCCGAAGTGCCCTGGATGCGGCAGTGGAGTATGCAAAACAGCGGACCTCTTTCGGGGTGCCGATTATCCGTCATCAGGCGATTCAGATGATGCTGGCAGACATGGCTGTCCAGACTGAGGCGGCACAGCTTTTGGTTTACAACGGTATGCAGCTGTTGGATGCAGGAAAGAGGGCAACCAAGGAGGCATCCATTGCGAAAACCTTCTGCGGTGACGCGGCAGTGAGCGTGGCAGCCGATGCAGTACAGGTGCTGGGCGGCTACGGTTACAGTAAGGAATACCCGGTTGAAAAGATGATGAGGGATTCAAAAATATTCCAGATCTTTGAGGGCACCAATCAGATTCAGCGTGTGGTGATTGCCCGTCAGCTGGAGAAGGAAGCAAAGTAATTGTCAGGATGGATGAGAGGATGACAGGAATGGAATTGAAAGGTTTGCTTTATGAGAAGAGAGGCCATATCGGAATGATCTCCTTTCACCGCCCGGAGGCGCTTAATGCCATGAATAGCAACACCATTGCAGAGATGCTGAAAGTCTTTGCCGCCATGAAGGATGACCCGGATATCCGCTGTGTGATTCTGACCGGTTCTGGCCGTGCGTTCTGTGCCGGTGGAGATATCAGGGAAGAGGTGGAAAAGGATGTTATTTCGGCATATGAGTTTGTCCGCAACGGCGCAGTAATATTGGAGACCATGGAGCGATTCAAGGCTCCGGTGATTGCTGCAATCAACGGTTATTGTCTGGGCGGAGGTCTGGAATTTGCCATTGCCTGCGATATCCGGATCGCGGCGGACAATGCCAGGCTGGGCTCCCCGGAGGTGAATCTTGGTGTATTCCCGGGCTGGGGCGGTTCTCAGCGGCTGCCGCGAATTGTGGGAATGGCCAAGGCTCGTGAAATCATGTATACCGGAGATCATTATACGGCACAGCAGGCAAAAGAAATGGGACTTGTGGAACAGGTGGTTTCGGCAGATCAATTGATGGATACAGCCTTAAATCTGGCTGAAAAGATTGCATCCAAGCCGCCCATGGCGATTCGCTATATTAAGACATCAGTGTATGACGGGATGCAATGTGATCTGCAGCGGGCACTTCAGATGGAGAGTGCACTTCTGGCCCATCTGTATGCAACGGAGGATATGAAGGAGGCATATGCGGCCTTTCTGGAAAAACGTCCGCATAAGGACTATATCGGAAGATAAAGAAGAGAGTGAGTGATGCAATGGCTGAGAATACAGTGAAGATGGATCGGGACAAAGATGGCCTGGTACGGGAAGAGACACAAAGCGGGATTTATGTGAAACCCGTTTTTACCCCGGAGGATTTGGCTGATACAGATTACACTCGGGAAATTGCTGATCCCGGCAATTATCCCTTTACCCGCGGCATTTACCCGAAGATGTACCGGGATCGATTGTGGCTGAAAGCATTTCTGGTGAGCTATGATACACCGGAGTCTACCAATGCAGCATTTAAGTCTTACATGGAACAGGGGATGAATGATTTGCGTCTGACCTGCGATTTACCTACGCAGAACGGTTTTGATCCGGATCATCCGCTGGCCATGGCTTCCATGTTTTGCGGCGGGATTTCTTCCTATGCGATCAATACCTACGAGACGATGCTGGAGGGGCTTCCGCTGGAAAATGTGGTTTACGAGGGTGGATTTATGAATGTACTGGATGCCATTTATTTTCATGGTCTTCTGGTTGCCATGATTGAGAACCGGGGAGGCGACATTACCAGACTATTGGGGACGGATATTGCGGATCCGATCCGCAGCAAGCTGGTATATGGTGACCCCTCCTGGCCGACGGAGGTAGAACGGCGCGTTCTGATGGATCATATTGAATATTGTCTGGAGCATACGCCCAAGTGGAAGCCGGTAGTGCCCAATGGCATCGATCCTTGCCAGGCCGGAATGAATGCTATTCATGAACTGGGCGAGGTGATTGCCGTCAGTACAGCAATTATTGATGATTTTGTGAAGAGAGGACATACCATAGATGAATTTGGCCCGATGGTAGTGGCCATGGATGCGGAATCGGATTTTTTTGAAAGTATAGCTAAGTTCCGCGCAGCCCGCCGGATGTGGGCAAAAGTGGCAAAGGAACGTTTTCATGCGAAAAAAGCATCCACCATGAAGTTGAAGATTGGTATCCGAACCTCAGGCTTATCATTGCAGGCCAGGAAGCCGCTTAATAATGCGGCCCGTATTACGATTCAGACGCTGGCTGGTGTGCTGGGCGGTGTGAATTCCATTGATGCATGCAGCATCGATGAAGCGTTGGGACTGCCTTCCTACGAGGCGCGTATGTTCACGTTGGATATGCAGCATATTCTGGCACATGAAGCGGATATTCCGCTGGCAGCTGATCCGTTAGGCGGATCCTATTATGTCGAATGGCTGACCAATGAACTGGAGAAACAGGCAGATACGTATCTGTTGGAAGTGGAGAAACGGGGCGGTATCTATGAATGTCTGGAGAACGGGTGGTTATATCAGCTGATGGAAGAAGACCGACTGCGAGTCCAAAAGGAAAAGGCTGAGGGCAAGCGGCTGATTATTGGATATAATGCCTACACCGGGGAGGAAGGTACGCTTAATCAGGCAGTGGGAAAAGCAGCCTGCACGGTACCGGATGAGAAGGTACGGGAAGAACGGATTGCCGAAGTAAAGGCCTTTCGCGCATCACGGAATCAGGAAGCAGTAAAGGCTGCTATTCGCAAGTTGTATCTGGATACAAAAAATGGTAAAAATATATCTCGTGCAGTCATTGATGGCGGAAAGGCCGGGCTGACCATTGGTGAAGTTTGCGGCGTTGTCCGGCTGGGATATGATCTGTCTTATGATTCGGTCAATATGATTCCAACACCGGATGATGTAGCAGCAGCTTTGAAGGACATCATGTAACCATTAAAGAGGAATGTTATAGGAAGAAAAGGAGTATCAAAATGGCTGTGAAGTTCAGAATACTGGTTGCCAAGGCGGGGTGTGATATCCATGAACGAGGGGCACTTACGATGATACATGTGTTTCGGGATGCCGGTATGGAGGTGATTTATACCGGCCGATACCAGTCTGAAGCCAACATTGCCCGTACGGCAGTGGCGGAGGATGTAGATATCATCGGTGTGTCGGATCTTACCGGCGGGCTTCCCGTTATCTGCCGGAAGCTGCTGCGGGAACTAAAAGGACTGGAAGCAGATATTCCGGTATTTTGTGGTGGACTGATGACGGAGAAAGATAAGGAGGAGATGGCCGCCATGGGGGTGGCTGGAACCTTCGATACAGGCAGTACTCCGGATTTGTGTCTTGTACATGTGAGGAATATTCTGGAGACGAAGTGCAGGAGTGAGGGTAAGGCTTATGGGAAGGATGATAATCCGGGAACTGCTTGAACGGTTTGACAGAAGGGACTGGAAGGTTCTGGGGAAGGCGATTTCCATTGTTGAAAATCAGGAAGAGGGTTGTTGGGAGATTCTTAATCATGCCTGGAAGACGGCACAGGCGGAGTGTCTTGTTGTCGGCATTACCGGTGCCGGAGGTGCGGGAAAGTCAACCTTGATCGATAAGCTGATCCGAATCTGCCGGGACAGGGACAGGACCGTGGGAGTCCTCGCCGTAGACCCCAGTTCGCCATATACAGGCGGAGCGATGCTGGGTGACCGGGTTCGCATGAATGCACACAGCAGTGACCCGGGAGTGTATATCCGTTCATTTGCCAGTCGTGGGAGCTTTGGGGGGATTTCTCAGGGAGCGAAATATGCACTCTACCTGTATAAGGCATTCGGTTTTGATGTGATTTTCCTGGAGAGTTTGGGAGTCGGCCAGGCGGAGACAGACATTTCTTGTTTTGTGGATGTGACAACTGTAATTCTGGCACCTGGCAATGGGGATGCGATTCAGCTTGCCAAGGCGGGAACACAGGAAATCGCAGATATCTTTGTAATTAATAAAGGCGATAAACCAGAGGCAGAGATGCTTCGCCTGCAGCTAATGGCAGAATTTGCTGTAGTGCCGGAGGAATATCGGCCGTTGATTGTTAAGACCACTGCTAAAGATGGGACAGGAGTGGAGGAACTGACAGATTGTTTTAGTCAGGTAAGCAGACGGCTTCTGCCTGCCCGCAGGATAAAACAGCAGATACGGATCGAGAATGAAATTTTTACTGGCGCAGCCTGTTTTTACGAACCGCAATTACGCAGGTATGCAAAAGAATTAACACAGGAGGTTCTGGCCGGGACAGCAACGCCCTTTGAGGCAGCAATCCGACTGGGCAGTAAGATCTTGATAAAAGACCAGGGAGGAATATATATGCAGATGAGGGAAGCAATTCAGAGCAGAAAGTCTATTCGCGGTTATTTGCCAGAGCCGGTTTCAAAGGAAGTATTGGAGCAGGTGCTGGAGCTGGCGACTCGTGCAGTATCAGCAATCAATATGCAGCCATGGGAGTTTGCGGTGGTGACAGGAGCACCGCTGGATGCCATCCGCCAATGTAATACGGAGGATTTACGCAACCAGGTCAGTGTGGATATTCCGGAGCCGGAGGCAAACGGTATCTACCGTGACCGACGTATAGAGATTGCAAAGCAGCTTTTTAAAGCCATGGATATTAAGCGTGAGGATAAAGAGCGGAGAAACTGGTGGCTGGAGCGGGGATTCCGGTTTTTTGAGGCACCGGTACTGATTTTGGTGATGGCAGACGAGGAAATCGATCCGCTGGTATCACGGCTTGATATTGGATGTTTCACGCAGAATCTTTGTCTTGCGGCTATGGAATATGGCCTTGGGACCTGTGTACAGACACAGGCAGTGATGTATCAGAGAGGTATTCGTGAGGTGTTGAAGCTTCCGGAGAGTAAGCGTCCGGTGGTTGGGATTGCCCTGGGATATCCGGAGCCGGAATTTCCGGCAAATAAAGTGGTCAGCTGCCGGGAAAAGGTTGAGAATATTACCAGCTGGACAGGGTTTTATTAAAGTTGGTAATATCATTGGCGTATAGCACTAAGCAGCGTGGTAGCATTGTTTGGAACTTATCAGATTGCCGCCAATGGAATTGCCCAAAGTATCTGGTCACTGGCGGCATTTGTGTGAGGTATAACGCTATTTCATAAGACGGACAGCGTGATAGCCTTCATGAACGGCAGTAAAAATTTTCCGAGGCGCTTCTGCGTCTCCCACCACTGAAAGGGACTTCACTTTATCTTCCAACGTTTCTTGCAGCGCATTATTCGATTTGTAACCAACCGCAATGATTACATTGTCACAAGGAATGGTTTCCGTTTTGTCGTCCTTTTCATAAGTAAGACCGTCTGCCGTAATTTCAGTTACCTTCGCACCGGCAACAACATTTATCTTCCGCTCTTTTAGCATATCCCGCAGAGCTAAATCATTGTTGAGGCAGTGATCCGCTGTGGCAAGGATATCATCCAGCATTTCCACAATGGTCACGTCTTCGGCGGTCTCCTTCATGTACGCAGCGGTTTCGCAACCCACAAGGCCGCCGCCGACAACTACTACGCGCTTACCGGGCTTTGCCTTGCCTACAAGTGCGTCTGTGGAGGAAACGGCAAGCTCAATGCCTTTGATTGGCGGCATGACGCTGGTGGAGCCGGATGCCAGAATCACCTTGTCATAATTGCCGTCAATAACCTCTTGAGTAGTCGCTTCTTTCAAAAGCCGCACCTTCACGCCTGCTCTGTGGATTTGTGTCTCCATGTAAGAAATCAGCTTCAAGACGTCATGCTTAAACGTAGGAAGACCTGCCGCCCAAAGGTTTCCACCCAAACGATCCGTTTTTTCCCAAAGCTCCACGTCAAATCCGCGTTGTGCAGCAGCAATGGCCGCCTGCATTCCGCCGGGGCCTCCGCCGATAACCAGAACAGAGCGTTTTTCATCATTGGGGACGGGCAGAGTATAGTCTCTTTCGGCATAACACAGCGGATTTACTGCACAGGAATAATGCTTTCCGCTAAATCCGCCCATGAGGCATTCGTTACAGCCAATACAGGGGGCGATATCGTATGTACGTCCCTCCTTTACTTTTTGGGGCCAATAGGGGTCGGCCAAAAGCTGGTGAGCAAGACCCGCGTAGTCTACGCTACCGCTTTCCAGTGCATTTTCAGCAATCAAAGGGTCTATTAGCTTGCCCTGCCCCAAAACTGGCAAGGAGGAAGCCGCTTTTACCGCCGCTGCAATTTTCATCTGGTGAGCGTGGTCGCTGTATACGGTGGTAATTGCCTTATACCATGCTTCATAACATCCAACATCCACATGAAGCGCGTCAACCAGGCCGGACTCCTCGAAAATATTGGCCATTTCCAGTCCTTCGGAAAGCTCCCGGCCGCCGGGCACACCGTGGTAAGGCGTGAACTTCACAATTACTGGAAAATCCCTGCCCGCGCCTTTTTTAATAGCCGCAAGGCACTCCAGAGTGAATCTCATGCGGTTTTTTAGCTCGCCGCCGTATTCATCGGTTCGCTTGTTCCAAAGGGTTGAAATAAACTGATCCAGCATATATCCGCCGTAGCTATGCAGCTCTATTGCATCGGCGCCGGCATCCCTGGCGAGTTTTGCGGAGTATTCCATACTGCCCACCAAGCTTTGGATAGCGTCCACCGGAAGGGTGCGGCATTTCAGTTCGGGATGGAAAAATGAATAGCACTCACTGGAGGAGTAAGGGGGAGTAAAGGGATCTGTCCAGCACATCCTTCCAAGCCCGGGAGAAAGCTGTACGCAGACCTTGGCGCCGTGATGGTGACAACGCTCAATCAATGTGGCCAGACGCTCCACATGATGAATTTTGGAAAGCTCCGTACAAGGGCGAGGTTCATACTTTGTGGATACTACATTTGCGCCGGTAATTAGCAATCCGGTACCACCCTTGGCACGTTCTTCAAAATAATTGATTCCTGCGAAGTTGTAGCTTCCGTCC
>Ga0153999_1000188_pt1 | contig 30784 bp, 22 predicted proteins | sample TSNC083MetaG_FD_104675 | JGI IMG/M metagenome (GOLD analysis project Ga0153999, IMG submission 104675) | Attine ant fungus gardens microbial communities from North Carolina, USA - TSNC083 MetaG | ecosystem: Host-associated > Fungi > Mycelium > Unclassified | place: USA: North Carolina, Lumber... | reverse complement strand
TCTGTCGGAACAACATCCGGCGGAAGTGAAAGATGGTTATTTACAGGGCGAACTGCCAGCAATGGCGCCCGGTAATTATACCCTGGAAGGACAACTGTCGGACGAACTTGGCAGCTATCAGTTCCAAACCAGTCTGACGTTGCTGAATACCCCTCCGACAGGAGCGATGCCGGCGATTAAGACAACAACACTCAGTAAGCCAATGGTCTGGAATCTGGATGATTATTTTACCGATGCCGAGGGCGATAAGCTGCAGTATTCCATAGTTACTGCAGGGAATAAGGGAGTATCCGTCTTGTTAGAAGAAGACCAGCTTATGGTCAATTCTTCGAAAAGCGGTAATTATACATTAGAAATTCTGGTATCTGATGGGAGGGAGGCCATTACTTATCCCCTTATCATCGAAGTGTTTCCCTGGTGGCAGATATACTGGTGGGTCCTGGCAGCAATCGTATTTATCTTAGGGGCTATTGTCTGGTGGCTATTACCACCAGGTAATGTTGAAAAAGAGAATCCATATACCTCATATACCTATACCGGACGATTGAGTATTTTCATCACCAGAACAGGATCAGGACATGACATTGAGCCGCTGATCTATAATTTGTTCCGCCTGTCTTCCAGTCGGGAGATTTCTTTAAAAAATATACTGGATGGTTGTGGAGTGCATGAACCTTTCGCCGGTTCTGATGAAATTCTATTTCAGCCAGGTGCGGAGAGAAAATTAATGCTAATGAATCATTCAAACTGCACAATACTGCGCAACAGAGAAATCCTGATGAAAGGAGAGTGTTTTGAGTTACCGGTAAATGCTAAGGTGGATATTGTTTTTGAAGATGAAAAGAGTGAACTGACACTTCACTACAAGGATCTGAAGCCCAGTGAAATGAGATCCTGAAAGCTGGCAATGATCAATACAATGAAGAAAAGGATGTGATAGAAATGAGTGTAATAACCCAAACGAACAGAACACTTTTGTTAGAAGAAATTAATCCTGAGAAACTTGATTTGCTTACCTTGATTGGCGATGTCAGGGGAATGGAAAGCTTAGATGACGATAAGATTAATGAAATTAACTTACATCTTCAGTGTGGCAATTTTAATGAATTCTTAGACAAATTCGCGCCGGTAGTCTATTCGTTTTTTGATGCCAATTCTCAAAGCGTGAAGTACCTTTTAAAAAAGCCGGAGAACATACCAGAGTCCATGCTGACAGGGATTCCTTTGAATGGACAAAATGACTTTATGAAAATGTTGTTTACTCTTATGGACTCTAAGAAAACACAAGGGGTTTTGAATTCCGATTTTGGTTTTGAGAATCTTCTGGATATGATTTCACCAAAGAAGGTAATGGATGACATTCGCCAGGTTCGTAAGGAAATTCGCTACAATTACAGCAAGTATGTAGAAATGGATGATAATGATCCGGGAAAACTGGATATTGGTGATAAACTGAATGGTCTTTTTGAGAATGCGGGCAGTAATTACAATAACGTAATGGCAATGCTTCCACTAGCCATTGAAGATATCAAAACCCGGCTGCTTTTGGGAAGTGGAGACGAGAAGAAGAATGCAGCACCGATTGCTCTTGGTATGTTGTCTATGGGCGAACAGGGCGAATTGAAAATCCTGGAAGCACCTAAGTCAGAATCTACAGCATTGGCAGCAATTGATGATAATGTTAATACCGGACTGATGGTAGCATTAGAAGAAGACTACCGAGAGGTGAATGATAACCCTTCCGACTATGTACAGTCCTTAGTCGTACGTACATTCTGTCCGTTGGTATCAACCAATCAAACCGAAATCAATGTGCAGACGGAGGTGGCAAATTACAATCATTACCTTGGCTTCTATAAAGACTCCAAAGATGCATTTATTAAAGTGGTAAAACCCTTAGTTGAAACTTTATTAGGCGTAAAAATGTTCTTTGATCAGTACAAAGTGAAGACCAAAGGAATGCAGCCCAAACTCCTGGTGGTAAATGTAACTCCGGAGATGTTGGCGAAGAGCAGCAGTATGCCGGCATTGACTACATATCTTAATACAGTTAATAGTAAAAACAATTTTACAAATACCATCTGGTATGCGATTTTCCCCAACTTATCTCTGAATACTCAAGTGGGTACTAATCAGCAGAGAGAACGTTTTAAAGGAAATATTAAGAAGGCAACAGGCACAGCCAGCAGCCTGGAATCTTTGACAACTCTTTTGGACACATTCCAGAACTACCGTGTAGAGACATTCTTCTCATTTGAAAATAAGGAGGAAATGACCTTTAACGCGGTAGCGGCTGAGGGTGTTGAGAAGTTTATCAAGCGCTGTGAACCGTTGACTGGAAAGACTTATAGTGAGTTTGCCATCCCATGTATTCCAAACTTCACTGTAATTCCGAAAAATAAATCGGGTGTTGCACTTGATAAGAGAATGGTGTTGACGGAAGAGAATGGTGCCCAGCTTTCAGAGGAGAAAGAAGATATTATGCGCCTTTGGATTGAAGGTGTATATATCGGCGCTGCTTATATTGCGGCTGGTTTCCGTGCGGCATGCCAGTGTTCAGAGTATTTAAAGGATCGCTTCCCACGGGTTCCGATTGACAGAGAATTGACGGGTGTCCGGTATGATGTGGAAACAGCCAATAATTCCCTTATCACCTGCACCACTATGCCAAAAGAGATTACCGGCTTTACAAATGCAATCAAGGATCAGATCAATTCCAGGAATTTTGGTTGGATATTTGCTTCTGAGAATGCAATGCTCAACGACCTTAATGTATCCAAAATAACCGTTTATAAAGCTCGCAATCTGCTTTATGACAATGATACATCGTCTTATGAGCAGGCCTATAAGACTCAGGTAACCACATATATTGAACGCATTCTGCGCCATGCAACCGGTGACTTCAAGCAGGATAATATTATTGAATTCTTCAGTAACAATCCGAAGAGTCAGAAGAGCCGTTGGCTGGCAAAGAAAGAATGTGTAAATGCTGTCATTGCTGAAGGAGATAACATTGATTACAATATCGATGAGAATACCGGTTTCTGTGAACTGAGTATCTACTTTAATGGCAGCGCTAAAAATCTGGAAGTACAGATCAACAGACTGTCTTCAAATAAATAAAAAACGGAGGTAAGAAGTTATGGGATTCAGACTGAAAGTTGATGGAGCAGAACCCGTCTCTCTAAGCGAACGTTGTATCAAAAATGTCCAGTTCTCAAGCGAAATTCCGCAGGACTCCAATGCCCGTGCAACCGATAATGGTGTTGCCATGAAGGTATGGGGGAAAATGCTGTTTTCATTGGGTGCTGAAGCTGAGGACAGCACTTTGAATCTGGCCAGATGGAGCCAGGTGGCCAGTGAGTCTGCAACCTGCTATCGCAATGTGCAGGTGGATGTGGTTTCAGCCGGACAAATCGTAAGAAGCTATACCCTGCCCAATGCATTTGTAGTGGAGTATAGTGAGGAATTGGATGATGAGGCCGGAGTAGGCGAGTTCTATATTCATCTGAAGCAGAAAAAAGATGTGACGTCGAATGTTGCTATTGACGGCGGATACAGCAACTAAAAAGAAAGGAGAATCGGATTATGTCTCTTAGAGTAACAGTAGAGGGTCAGGAATCATTTGAAATTGCAAAAGAATGCGTCAGGAAGGTGGTTTACCGTACCGATATTCCGTTAGATTCAGATGCCCGCAGCAAAGATGTTGGCAGTACCATGGAAATCAGCGGAAAGATTTTAGCTTCTGCAGATGGTGATCCCGCTGACAGCACCCGTCAATTGGATCTGTGGTCGATGGTTCCGGCAGAGAACGCTGCCTGCTATCGTAAAGTAACTGTAGAAATTGTTTCTGCCGGCATTGTTGAGCGGAAATACTGTTTCCCCAATGCTTTTGTAGTTAATCAGACCGAAGCTTTTGGAAATACCGATGGAACCGGTACATTCCGGCTTTCTATCAAACAGAAAAAAGACAAAATGGCAGGAATCACGATCGAAGGTGGTTATACAGCATAATCGTTTCCAGCCTATAAGGATCAAGGATGCAGCAGGAATTTTCCTCGTCTTTGCCTGTGATAAAAAGGGGGATGCGTCCAGTTCTCTGGATACGTCTCTCTTTGGTATCACAAAAGCAAAGAAAGGGACGAACTGATGCAGAGCTGAAAAAGCGTAAGAAAGCGAGGAAACGCATGCAGAAACAGAAGGCAGTAGATTATTTGATTTTTCTTATCGGGGCGATTATATGTGTCTTATCGCTTTTTTATTTATCAGGATATTGGCGATGGATATCTTGTGTGGCAGCTGGTATTGTAGCATTATCTATTTTGGCGCTTGGATCAAGATCAGAAGATGATTCCGAGTTGGCAGAAATTTTGGCAGAAACCGATCAACTGACGGGAAAGAACATCACAGAACTGACATTATTGAATGAAAATGACGAAGTCATTGCGGCCTGGGAAATGTATGGAAAAACAAGTTTAGTGATTGGGCGCGATGTCGGAGAAAACCAGGTAAACGTCAATCTGAGTGAAGCAGCTTTTGCCAGTATGATTGATCGGGAGCATGCGGTGTTGAACTACTCTGATGGCCGGTGGTATGTCGAAGATCTTGGCTCAAAAAATGGAATCAGTGTGATCAAGTCCGATGGAAGAAAGTATCAGCTGGCACCAGATAAACCTTGTCTTTTAGATATGGGTGATATTCTCTATATTGCCATGACAAAACTGCTGTTTCGTTAATAATCATGATACATAAAGTAAAGGAGAAAGAGAAAATTATGCCAGAATCTAATATCATCCATTGCCAAAATGGACATGCATTCAGTAAAAAACGTTATGGTACCATTTGCCCCTATTGTAACATTGAGACAGCTACAAAGGAAAAGAAAGAAACCGGACAGAGCGAAGTTGATATTGAAGAAGAGTTGTTCCGGGAAACTACCAAACCTGTTTGCGGTTGGCTTGTCTGCATTGAAGGCCCCAGGCAGGGAAAAGATTATCAGGTGGTACAAGGCAAGAACTTTGTAGGAAGAGCAGATGATATGGATATCCAAATATTGGGTGACAATGAGATTTCCCGACGCAATCATGCCGTCATCGTATTTGATCCAAAGAAAAAAGAGACCGTTTTGCTGCCAGGTGAATCCAACGGAATTGTCTATTTAGATGACAATGCCTTATATGCGCCGGCTACACTAAAACCGTATGCCCTTATCGAATTAGGGCGTTCCAAGTTCCTGTTTGTTCCGTTCTGCGGTGAACATTTTATGTGGGGAGGAAAATCTGAATAAACAGAAGGGAGCAATATTCCGATGGGAATTGTTGAGTTAATTATAGTTGTCTTATGGATTACCGCCGTTATTTTAATGGCTGTTCGTGTAAGTACATTCCAAAAACCACAGAAACCAAAGAAACCACAGAAAATCGACATGGGGGCGTGTATGACCATTGGGAGTCGTGAAATCCAGGAGGATTGCTATGGCACAATGAAGACACATACGGGAATTTTGGCGGTGCTGGCAGATGGAATGGGAAAGGCCTATGGCGGCCGAATTGCCAGTCGGACGGCCGTAGAAACTTTCAAAAGTATATTTGAAGATTATAATGCATTTGACAATCCACCATATTTCTTTCGCAAAGCATTTAACAGTGCAAACCGGGAAATTTTAAAAAGGCTGGATAATGGACAAAACGGAACTGCAAGTGTCGGTGCCGCTGTTTTTATCGGAAATAAGTTATATTATGCAGTTGCCGGAAACGTGAAAGTATGTGTTTATCGGGAAGGTGAATTAGTGCCGATGTCGGTAGGCCACACAATCGGTCAGTTAGCTGAGGATGGATACCGGACCGGTCGGATCTCAAGAGAAGATGCCATTGCATTATTAGAGAATAGGCGGCTTTACAATTATGTTGGTCAGGATGAATTCAGAGATATTGAGCTTTATGATACACCGGTTACCCTGAAGCAGGAGGATGTAGTGGTATTAATGAGCGATGGAATATTTGAACCTCTTTCCTGGAAGGAGATTGAAGATATTCTGGCAACCAGAGGTGAATGCAACAAGATGGCCTTTGAGATAGTGCAGAAAATTAATCTGCTGGATGGTGACAATAAAGATAATGCTAGTTTAGTAATGATCCGGGTGTAGGGAGGATACAGTACGGAAATGAGAAAACAGAATTCAGAATTTATTACCGCATTTTCATCAGAAGCCGACCAGGCGCTTCAGAATACAGACTCCTTTGCTTATGTGGAATTGGATGAATTGGCTTGCTATGTTATCGCTGATGGGATTGATGACAAGGTGGATGCCAAAAGTGCCCGCCTGGCAGTTGACAGTGTAATTGCTGCTTTTACAGAGTCACCTTCCATGAAAAAGAGTGGTCTCCGGCGGTATATGACAATTGCCAACAAGGCCTTAACAACGGCAAAGAGCAAACGCAGGTTAAAGGCATCCATTACGATCATTGTCCATAATTATGTTAAGATGCGTTACGCACAAGCAGGAAATACCCGTTTGAGTTTGTATCGTGGCGGCTTCTTAAGAGAACATTCTATTGACCAGTCGCTGAGTATGGATATGGCAATTGAGGCAAGACTGGAAAAGGACAAATTAGCAGAACATCAGGAAAGAAATAACCTGTATTGCTACCTGGGGCAGGAAAAAGGTTTTTCGCCGTTTATTTCAAAAAAGATCAAACTGACTAATAATGATGCAATTGCATTATATACCCGAGGGATTTGGGAAAATGTGGATGAAGGTGAATTGACCGATGTATTTGCCGATGCTTCCAATGAACCAGAGGAAACAGTTCGTACGGTTGAAGATTTACTATTTTCAAAACAACCGGTGATATTGGAAAAATACACGCTGGTAGTTTTGTTCGTTAATAAGATCTTTGAGAATCCAAACAGAAAGCGCCATATTAAAAGGATATTAGCAGTCGCAATTCCCTTATTGCTGATGATCGCTGCACTTACTGTGGTTTTGTTGATACGTCATAATAAGCGGATCGATAATATCAATAATATGAATGTAAGCTTTCTGAATGCGGTGGAATATGTTCAGGCGGATAACTATATCCGGGCCAAAGAAAAATGTAAGGAGGCCCAGGATCTGGCAATTAAGTTAAAAAATTCAGACATGAAAGAAGAAACCAGTAATTATCTGAGGCTGATTGAGAGCATTATTGCCGGAGATGATTTTTTGAATAATTCACAATATGAAGATGCCTTGACGCAGTACCGAAATGCTTTGAACCAGGCGCGCTATGCTGACAATGTGGGAACTGAATACATTTCGGATCGGTTAGAACGGACCAGTAACTATATGTCTGTCTATGAGATGATAGCGCTTGGCGATACGCTGGCAAAGACCCTGCAATATGATAAAGCAGAGGAAAAGTATCTGGAAGCAAAAGCACTTGCGAGTCAGATCTATTTTGATAAGGGCCGCGAGGCTGCAATGTCGGCATTAGAGAAATTATATAGTGATGTAAAGACTTTAAAGGAAAATAGTGAAAAAGAAACCCAGCAGAAAGCAGAGCAGCAGGCTGGAGCAGCCGGGGTTCTGGCAAACGGAGATAAGGCTTATGCTGAAGGTAATTATGAGGATGCACTTGTGTATTATCTGACAGCACTCCGGAAATATGAAGACCTGGGCGATTCTGTGCAGGCAGAAGCAATGCAGAAAAAGGCTGAAAGCACGCAGCAAAAGCTGAATATGAAGAGTGATAAAATCGCCAATGCCGAAGACTATATCCTTCAGGCAGAAGTTTGTTATGCAGAATCCAATTATGTTCAGGCAAAAAAATATTACCTGCTTGCTCAGGATGTCTATGCCCACATAAAAGATGATGATAAAGTGGCTGAAATCAGCAGAAAGATAAATTTCCTTGATTTGGAGATGACTGAGGCAGAAAAGGCAGCTGAGTCTGCCGCTGCAGAAGCGGCGGCGGAGGTGGCTGCGGCAAAGGAAACAGCGGCTGATAAATCGCCGGTAATCGGCCCAGGAGTGTAAAACAGGAGGTAAATGATGGCATTATCCGTTTTTTCAAAAAATTTTGATATGGAAGCCTATGTTCAAAAGCGGATGTTAGAGATTTCCGATTGGGAAGAACGCAGACTTTACAAAGAAGTAGCGGAGCATATGATGCTGGAACTGGACCGCAAAAGTGAGGATACGATGAGACGCCTTGAGGAACGGGTATTTGATGAATTGGAACAGGCTCAAAGTGATTTTTTCCTGACCTTGGGGTTAACAGACCAAAAACATTATGATGCCACAGATCCGTTCCTTCATCCAGTATTTCCGGAAGATATCATATCGCAGAAAGTGCCGGTCCAGGAAATGCTGAATGCTTTGGGCGCCGGAAGGGATTATCCGCTTTATACGATATACTTAGAAGCGGATTATCCAACGGTTCAGTTATTTGCGGCACCTGAAAGAAGATACCATGGAACCGTAAAGACACCCAAGGGTGAATATCCGGCTACCTTCCGTGTCGATCAGAGTGCAGGTTACCAGGATAAGCTAATGGATTTGTATCAGAGTTTTATTTGTAATGATGTATCCTGGAATACCGTTTGTGTTGCTTATTTTCATAAACTGTTTGTCGTATCGGTCTGTTCGCTGGATAGTATCACACCAGTTCAAGAAATTTTGGAAGTCGTTGTAGAATTTGAAGAGTTTTCGGATGCAGTTAAGTATGATATGGTTCCGCTGTGGAATCTGGAGCTGATTGAGGAAAAAAGCAGCACATATCCGGTTCCCTGCGAAGATAAGATTAATTATGAACACCGGATATACGCTCACCGTCTTCAGGATGAATGTTCCTATCTGGTAATCGAGAATAGTACAGAAGTAACACATGTATCCCGCGTTCATGGAGATTTAATCATCACTGCACCGGTAGCAATACCCCATGTATGGCAGCTATATAAATTTAGCAAAAGCGTGAAAGAAGGAAAATATAGATATCCGTTGCTTTCAAATCGAAAGAAAAAAAGCTTTAGTGATGATCTTACCCAGATGTTTCATAAGCAGATGCGAACAAAAGCAGGAATCGCTGCTATTGTAAATGGTTTTCCTTTTGAAAATTATCTTACCTATAAAGGAATGGAGATATGTGAGCAGTCGGGCCGGGAATTGACCTATGATATGGATGATTTTCTGACCAGCGAAATAAGTATTGCCAATCGCCGGAAAAAGCTGTGTCTGCTTTTTCAGGCGAAGGATGCGGAGAATTATCTGAACTATGATATTATGAGCTTTTTGGTAACGCAGGTGCAAGCATCTATTCCAGATTATTATTGTATAGGGAAACTGGTGTAGGAGGTATTATGAATTTTATTTGGGATATTGTACTAGGTGCAGAAGAGCAAGGCATTGACAAAAGCGATTTGTTTTTCTGTCAGGCAGAAAGCTGCAGTCCATGGTATGAACAGTCATTTTCCAGTTTGAATCAAAAAGAAATTACGGATAAAACCATAGAGATTAATGCATTGTGCCGATTTAGCGCGATTTTTCAAGGGATATTGCATCCGGAGATGAAGATTATGCCGGAATTTCGGAAATATTTGTTTGATCTGGCGATGCATCTTCTTTGTGAAATAGATCTGTACCAGGGAATCACAAAACAAGAGTTTTATGTTCGCCGGCTAAGTCAGGAGATCGTATCGGGAGCCTTTGGAAAAGAGTGTGCCAGAGATTATGCCCCGTTACCAGTACCTCTTAAGAACCAGCTATCGGTGTTGCTGCTTAGCCAGCTAAGAACAGGGGCATCCTTATATATGTTTCGTAAGGCAGTTCTGGTAATTTGCCCGGAGGCAATGCTATATCAGTTAAAGGAAGAACGAGAGCAGCTCCTTTTGTATTTAGGAAGAAAGAAAACAAAGCAATATGAACATCGGGTACAATTTGTTACTAATACATTTTTGCCCATTCATTATCAGATACGAATTTTCTGGGAGCATCATTTTGGAGTACTGGAAGTGGATGCTACCATGCAACTGGATGTGATGGAGATATTTTAAAGAGATACAAAAGAAAGGAATTGATATGTCATTGTCCTATACATTGAACCGAGGGGTTGATGAAAAAGAGGCGCTTCAATATTACAGCAGGGAAGAATTGGAGTTGATGACGACCCATCAGCTGCGGGAGATTTGCCGTGACCAAAAAATCATCAATGGTGTTCTGCGGCCATTGGATAAGGACGAATTAATCTATCAGATATTACGTTTCCGGGGAAGAGAAGACCATCTTTTTATTATGAAACAATCCGAGACAGGGATGGAACGGCTGGAATCTCTGCTGGCTTCTGCCCGCCTGCATTTTCAGAATGATATTATCAGAGGCTGCGCAAAACTGATTGCATATGAAGGACTGGCGGTGGAGTATTTTGACCATTTTACCATTGGATACCGTCCGGAAATTGCTAATACCAATGCATTGTTGGTTAGCGGCAATCAGATTTGCGCTATCTTTAATATCAGGGAGTTTCCTAATGATTCTGTACAGTTATATATTACAAAATCAAAGGAGCTGCCATGCAAAGAGTCCAATATACGAAGCTATTCCCTTTACTGTATGGACCGGGCACAGTCAGATCTGCTGTATCGTTATTACCAGATGGAATTACCGTTGCTGCCGGAGCATCTGAACTTTTACTCGGTGCAGGTTCTTAATTTTGAAGTACGTCCATTATTAAAAACCAATATGCCGCTGGCAATTGATTTTGGTACCTCCAATACAACTGCCGGAATGTATCTGGGGAATGATTATTTTGAAAAGCTGGAAGGGGATCCTATCGCTGGTTATTTGAAGCGGGGGCAGGTTAATTATGTAAAACATCTGAACATAGAAGAAAACTTTCAGGAAACCCCGGTGCTTCCCAGCGTGGTGGGAATTACCAGTATTGATGGCGACCAGATTAAGTTTGCTTTTGGATATGAGGCAAACCGATTGTTTAAGCTTAGTTATATCGATGAGGGATTCTGTATTTTCTATGATTTGAAACGGTGGGTCAGTGACCCGGAAAAACAGGAGGAAATTGTAGACCGGAATGGCCATCGCAGTTTTATCAAGCGGAAAGAAATGATCCGGGCCTATCTGGAATATGTGATTGATTGTGCCCGTCAGCGTTTTAAATGTGATATTCGTAGCTTACATATATCCTGCCCGGTAAAGCAGAAAGCGCTTTTTCATGCATTATTTGAAGATGTCTTTAAGAATTATGAACTGGAGAGTGATATTCTGGATGAGGGAGTGGCAGTATTGTATAATTCCATTTCCGAACTTATTACTAAGGAAAAGTACCAGAACAATCAAAGTTATCGTGCACTGATTATTGACTGTGGTGGCGGGACTACCGACTTATCCTCCTGCCGGTTCAGAATTGACAATCAAAGAGTCTCTTACAAGATTGATATTAAAACTGCTTATGAAAACGGAGATACTGATTTCGGCGGCAACAATCTGACTTACCGGATTATGCAGCTGATTAAGATTTCATTGGCACACCAGCTTGGAAATGTGGATTTTCTAAGTTTGAAGAAGTTGATAGCTCCGTTCCAGGCAGATGTATTCCGTGCAGTAGACAGTGACAGCAGTACCCATGGGGTATATGCTCATCTGGATGCAGAATATGAACGGGCAGAAACGATATTACCAACCCGCTTCAGGGATTATGAACATAGCAGCCGGAGTGATTATTATGCAGTAAAGAATAATTTCTATTTCCTGTTTGAAATGGCCGAGCGGGTAAAGAAAGAATTTTATACAAATGCCGATGTATTGCGTCTGGCAATTTCCAGTACACCAATGCAGGAGGCCGCTACCGCCTGCTTGCTGGTGGACCGTTGGAAATTGTCAGTGAAAGAGGGTGGCTCGCTAACGGTACTTAAAGATATTCCAACCGTGTACTTAAGTGTCATTAACATTAATTTGCTGCTGAAGGCAGATATATACGGAATTATCAGGAAATTCATCAATGCATCTTATGAAAGCGGAGAACTGCAGGAGATATCCATTATGCGTCTGACCGGACAGTCCTGTAAGATTGATATATTCCGTGATGCGCTCAAAGAGTTTATTCCGGGGAAGATTATTGAATCCACCAGAAAAACGGAAGATATCAATAGTCTTTATGAATTAAAGCTGATCTGTCTGAATGGTGCGGTTAAATATCTGAAGGATAAGAAATTTGGATATGCGGATATTCATATTTCTAATGAAAGTGCTGCTTTTCCATATATTATTACTGCCTACACCCATACAAATGTAGAAACAACATTGATTGACGGTCTGGAGCGAAAGAAAAATCAGGGCTTTATCTCCAGGAATATGGCGGATTTGACGCTGAACCTGTTTTTGAATGATGTTGAAGGCCGCCGCCGTTATACCTATACCTGTATTGTTGACCCCAAGTCCTTTTCGCCAACAGAACCGGAGCAGATCGTGGGTAACTATCAGGGGAATATTGTCCAGGATGATATTGATGATATTGTGGAGAAAGAACTGAAATTCTTCGTATTTGCCGATGAGGTTAAATGGGGCTTTACAGTAGTACCGGTATTCCGGCAGAATGGGATGCTTCAATTGGGGGCGGATCAGTTCTTCCGGTTTGAGACAGATGGCTGGGTGACGAACTTCTTTGATGGGACAAAGTAGCGGAGGGGATGAGAGGAAATCCAGTATATTGCAGTATCAAGAGATGGAGGAGCCGATATGAGTTATCGCGATGAAGAATTGCTGCGGATGCGGCAAAAGATGGAGGCGTTCAAGAATGAACAGACCGCAGAGAATACGATTGAAGAGGAGTGTAAGCAGTCAATTCATGGTCCGGTGGTTTATATTAACAAGATACCGGTAGAGTTTAAGGAACGATTACTTTTGGATGGGCAGATCAGTATGCGGGTTCCGGTGGATTTTGAGCCAATGCCACAAGAGATAATTGATCAGGTGTTTATGTTGCAGAGTAAGCCCCAGTATGTATATGAGACGCCATATCTTCCCCTTGGCCTGGCATTTACAATAACGGATGTTGTAATGGATGAACAAATACTGCAACAGATATATCCATACTTGCTGTCCACATTGAAAAAGGTCGGACCGGGAGTTCGTGTCATATCTACAGAAAAAAAACGGGTCAATGATATCTTACTTCATACCATTGAATTTATGGCTCAGACGATGACGGAGCCAACGTATAACAATCAGTTTATATGTTGTATGGATGGTAAAATGCTGGCTGGTAATTTGATGTGTACATCTGCATATGGCAAACGGTACAAGCCCATTATGGAAGAAATGATTGAGACATTAATGATACCGGAAAGTTTTTCAGACCCATGTACACCTAAATGTAGACCTGCAATACGAGATGCTGCAATAAGAGGTATTACCACCACTTACAATGCAATAGTTGATAGTCATACATGGACATTTGAACCAACTCAATACACTACAAAAGGAGGTGTTACCTATAGTGCAGTTACACAAACAATGGAAAGCGTTGGTTCAGGAGCAATAGACCAGTGGACATATTGGCGATCTTCTGCTTTTGGTGCATGGAAAAGGCGTAGCTAACATTAAGTGAAAACTATAGTATATTTTCAAAAGTGGGTGTCAACTCAATATTAATTCCAGACGAAGGAGGATTAATAGTGATAATAGATGAATTAAAAAGAATTAAGGCATTTGGAAGCCTGATGGAGAGCACAATAACAAAGAAAGATATTACAAAAAAGGAATGTGAATTGGGGTTTAAACTGCCAGAAGCACTTTGTGATTTATATGAAATATTTAATCCAAATGATCCAATATTTTCAGTGTGGTTATCTCTTGTTCCATTGGAACATTTATCGATACGTGTAATTGAACGTGAGTTACCACATACTTATTCATGTGTATCTTTTTTAGTTAATGAGTCAGCTTCATATGGTTTTGCTGCCAAATACCATTATTCTAGAACTGGTGAACTAGCCCAAGATTATATGTTGCAAGAAGATCCGCCTGTATGCTCATATTTTACATTTCCTAAAAATAAAAAGCAAGGTATGCGATTGAACGTAGAAGAGGTGCTCCTTTCTGCGATGATTGTATCATGTTTAGGTTTTTTACAAGTGTATACTCAGCCTAGTTTGATTGGATTCAATGATGATTCCAGTATGGTTTCACAGATAGAATTAAAAGAATTATGGAAACCATTTAATTGTTTTGCAAATTTTGATAATTATAATTTTTCAGTTAAAGATTCAGAAACAAAATCAGATATATTGGCAACTTCACATCTGATTTGTCCAATTTCAATTTCTAAATATGGAAATGCATTTGGTACCAAGACAGATGAGCCTTTAAATAAGTTGATAGAAGAAAACCCCAATTTAGAGTTTGTATGGCTGAGAAGTCAATCTGGATCAAATATCAAAGAGGAAAGGGTATTCTCAGTACCAGAGTGGCGTGAGCTTATTTCGATAGAGCCGATTCTTCAATACTTGTGTGACTTTGCTGGACTAAGTGAGAAAGGTATAGTGGCAGAAATTATTCAAAAGCGTGAAGAAAAGATTGGAGGAATGCTCCCAATTTCGTTGAAAGAGTATTATCAATATATGCCTACTTCGTTTTATCATGCTTACAATTATCTTCGTCCTTTGCAAAAAATAAAACCAACAAAGGATGGAAAAATAAACTTTTTAGAAGAAAATCAAGGCATATATTATTGTGCTGCCGAAGTTAATAGTCCATTTGTATATCAGCGAGAAAAAAGATGGGGGGCCGAATGGAAAACCTGGGGAATTTTGGACGGGTTCTTAGCAGCAGAATTTGCATGGAATATAGCTGCCAGCAGTGAGGATTTAGGATTATCATTGTGGGAATTTCCGAATTTTAAGGAGGAGATGTTGGAAGATGGTGGTTTATTGGAATTGCATCTGAATGACATTGCAGGAATATCACAAAAAATCGCTGAAGGAAACTTTTTGCAACTCTATCAGGCACAAGGTGGTAAAGTCATTGGAATATACGATTGCTTAACTCCTAAATTATATTTTGTTGCAAAACCTAAAGATATGGATATATTTGCAGTAGCATTAGGTTTCCCGGTAGAAGAGGGAGAATACGAGGATTGATTTAAGTCAGGTGTTAACAATTATAAGTGTACCAGTAAAATCTGGTTACTGAGCGAGGGATTAACACAAGATAGCCAATATGTTTATGATGCAGCCGGACGTTTAGTGGAAGGTATCAGCTGGATCAATGGGGCCGAATCGTCTCGGAAACTAATAGCAAAGAAAAGCTGGTTTTATTAAGACTCTATCTTTTGAATTAACATTTTATCTTCCAATATTTTAGGTGAAAGTATAAGCTGATAGGGTTAGAACGTAGTGTTTATGCAGCTTAGGAGTTTCCGAGAATACTCAAAATCAAAAAGGAGGTGAAAAATGAGCCAAATACTATTCTTTAATTCTAATGATTCAATAGATAAGATTTATTCAGAAATATTTAATTCACTAAATGTTTCTGATGCATATGAGGGAGACAGTACCCACTATATAAACGAAACATATTATCAAGGAGAAGCGTTGGGAGTAATATCTATTAGGATTGCTGAAAACAACTATGGATATGAAGAAAAATTTAGGTACATGATAATCATTAAAAGGTCAAGGAAAATTGAGCCTATAAATGAGAATGTTTTATGTTCAGTTGGCAAAATTATTGCTTCTGTTGTTGCTACAAAGCTGGATATTTCTACTGCAATGGAAATAGGGAAGGTGGATTCAGGGATGTTTCTTTATTTCAGTAAAAACAAAGAAGAGTTATTAGTAGAGGAGAAGGCTTTAGATGAGATAAAATGATACCATATATGATTGCAACAAGAGGACTCTTATCGCGGCGATGGGTTGAATCTATATGCTTACTGTCATAACAATTCCGTTTACTATGTTGATCCGAGCGGGTATGGACGAAAAACTATACCAGTAACTAGCGATAATCCAGATGTAATGAGCATTATGCAGTCTACCACACAGTATTTGGATGGTGTTAGAGGGGAAAGTTTTTTGAAAATTTAAATAAGTATTTTATTAACAGGAGATATATTTATTTTGGAACCTTCAATAATTATGAGTATATTTTTCTGGATACAATGAGTGGCCGGATGATAGGAGTGGATTACACTCATATTCGCTCATCTTGTGAAGAGGGAAAAAAAATGAAATAGAAAGATGGGGTTTTCCGATGTTTGATAATTTTGAAGATTTGTTGAAATGTTTTTTCTTTGGAGAGGTCTACGATATGGATTATTTGAAGTTTGTAGAAGCGTAAGAACTGTTATATGTATTAAGGTGTAAGTGGGCTGCTTGGATAAGTTTTATATGCACAAGATATACTCAAAAAGGAAGTTTAACGAGGGGATATTTATGATAGGACAGATTTTCCCGCTTTTCGAAAGCGGACGCATTCTCCGGAGGGAGATGCTGGAGGCATTTACAGACTATAGCTATCGTTTTGGTGAATTATTGCATACCAATTATGCAGATGGAATTATCAGTGGGTGTCAGCTGACAACTACACAAGATACAATTATTCTGAATCCCGGCCTTTTATGTTTTGATGGAAGAGTATTTTTGGTTAAGGAACCAACAGCAGTTGGCTACCATCCTACAAATACAATTAATGCATTGAAGGTACGCTGTTTGGGAGAGGTGCGAACCGAATCAAGTATTACCTATGAGATGGAATTAATCATAAGTGAAGATATTACTTCTCGTTCCGGACAGATAGAGTTGTGCCGCTTCACGCTGCAGCCGGGAGCCAGATTGCGTTGTGAATATGTGGATTTTGAAGACAGAAGCACGGAATATGACACAATAAACAACCTTCACTCACCATATGCAGCACCGGGACAGAGTACATTGAATCCGGCTATTATAAAAGCGTTTGCTAATGAAATGCTTACATATTCTTTAGAGAATACAATCGATATCAGCTTTTGCCTGAATGTTCTGGGACAACCAGGACCTGTATGTACCGATGCGATTGGGGCATATGTTAAGCTGCGTGCAGATTACAATGAGACAGCACATTCCAATAAAAAGCTTTATGATGGTTTACTAAGTATTTTACAGGAAATACGAAAAGGAAATCATGAAGCAAGAAGGGCTGCGCCACAGCAAAGAAGAACTATTTTAATTGATTAAAGAGAAGAGAGGAGGCGTAATAATATGGCTGATGATCCAAAATATGCAATGCGGTTAATGAGAATTCGCTGCAGTAAAGGAACCATGGACAACTATATTAATATTGAGCGCGACCATGGTGTTCTTGCAGGAGGAGACTCACAGCCTGTGCTGAATGCAAATGACCATACGGACAAATGCATTATTCATTGTGGGAACTGTGAATCTGATGAAAACCCGGAACGTATGTTTCGAAAAGGACTGGTTGGCGGCTTGCTTGGTCCGCTGGAGTGGTTATCTGGCGGCGCTGTTACGGATTTTCTGGAGGATGTGGGGGTCATGACGTGTAAATGCACGCCAAAGACGCCACTTCCATGGATAAATACAAATGAAAATAATATTTTAGAAGGTGCCCCAACCTTGACTATGGACAGTAAAGTAGCCTGCCGGTATGGTGGAGTGATCGAATTTGTCCCCTTGGATCAGTATCCGCCAGAGGAACCGGCCGCATATTCAGAAACAAGTGAAGAGGAAACAACTCCGGCAGAAGATGTTGTGGGGGATGCATTTGCCGCCGCACTTGATGCTGCAATGAGCGCAGTAGCTGAGACTGGTGCCGCCGGTGCTGCTGCAGTGGCAAAGGTGCAGGTTGCGTTGGCAGCGGTGGCGGCAATGCCGGCGCAAGATGCTCAGGCATCGCATGGTTGTGAACGGGATCAGGGCATTCTTCACTCTGCTAACGACATTACAATGGATCAGGCACTTTCTATCACGGATTCACAGCGCGCTCAAAATTATGGTCATAATATGGCGCAGGTATTTCCGGAAGATTCATTGGACGCAGATGGAATGATTATAAACCAAGGGAAATTGGACATGTTTAATATAAATAACTGTGGGATTGATTATGGAGGGTGTGGCGCAATCGCACTTTACAATACAATAAGAACCCTGAATACCGATACAAATGTTACCTTCCCCCAGACTATATACTGGATGGAGCCATATGGGATTCTTAACAATACATTAGGGGCGGTTCCAATGGGCATCACAAGCGTCCTCAACGAGATGGGTTATGAAACGCAATATTGCTTTAACCAGGATCCTGCCATAGTCAGTGCTGCTGCAGCAAATGCGGATGCGGCCATTACCCTTTATGCAACCACGGAGGAGGTCCATTATGTTGCCTTCCATGCGGATCCGGCAGATGGAAGTACACAGGAGCAAACGTTTATCTTTTATAACGAAAGTGGAAGTGGAGGTGATTCCCGAACATATGAAAAATTTAAAGATTCGCTTACATCCGAATATAGAACAGAGATCGGTTCGGTCACGATTCTGGTCAACAGTAATGAATAAATGTCAATTAAAAATAGTCTTCCTGATATTGACAGTACTGCTATTTCTTACAGGATGCAATCCTGATTCAGGAAATCTTTCTTACGAAATAGAATACATATCAGGGAATATGATAACGGGATACACTGATTTTACAAAGCCCACGCCAATAGAAGGCTCTGAACTGCAGTTGTATACAGAACATATATCGGGTAAGGACTATGTTATGTATCTTCAGGATGCAGGAGGAGAACTCTTATACACCTTTAATGAAGCCAGGCCCCTTAATCGTGGACAATTTGTAAATGGAGAGCTTTGGATTTGTGCGGAGGGTTGGACATCCGTTCATCAGAAACAATTCCTGGACACTAAGCTGAGGGAGGGCACGGTTTATCAGATTGATATCGACTCTGGAGAAATCACATTAGAAGAAAATGTAGGAGAAAATGAATTTTTTCTTACTATAAATGATGGCCGATGCTATTTTTACCACCGTGGCAAGGGAAGTGAAGAAAAACTTTTTGGATTGGTGACAACACCATCAAAAAATGCGGAAATCTATTATCGTGATATTACGGACTGGGGGCAGAGGCATGCCGTTTACACGTTTGATTATGCGGAACTCCCTCAGGAAGCTGCGGAGGATCCACGAAGCGCTGGCAGGTATATTATGAGGTTTAGCATAGGGGAAGAAGGACTCAAGGCAATGTTGATGAATTTTGATTATGATAATAACGGAAAGCCGGTCTACGATTCCCTGTGGTCCGTTGATATTTCCTATTTACCAATGGAGGAGGAAACTGAACAATGAAGAATTTTGAATTGCTTTCCGGTGAGGAAGTCATTAAAACAGCAAAGGGAGACTGCTGGGAAACACCATCAATGCATTCACAGGTACCCGGTCAATATGTATTCACAAATAAACGCATGATATTCCGGGGAAATGGAGTGATCGAAAAGTTACGCGTAAAGTTTGAAATAGCTTATTCGGATATAAAGTCGATTGAGCCATACCGCGTTGTGTTTTTTAGCACAGGAATCCGTGTATGGATGGAAAATGGGGACCGGTACCGGCTTTCCCTTATGAAACGACAGGAATATATGGATATTATTAACAAATACAAAGGTTAAGACAGGAGGACCAATATGGCTGGTATGGAATATAGTGATGAGCTGATTATCAAGGCCCGTCAGGAGCGGGAGAAGCTTGAAGAAGCCCGCCATTCTGATGAAGTGGTCAACAAGGAAATCAAGCAGTCCATCAATGATGAAGTAGTAGAGATTTTTGGTATTCCGGTACAGTTTAAAGACTTTGCTGTAATCGAAGACAAGATGAGCATCCGCATGCCGGAGGATTTCATTGCCCGGTCGGAAGAAGAAATCATGAGTGTATATTTTCTCGGTACAAAGCCGCAATATGTGTTTTCCAACGGATACTTAAATTTTATGATAGCGTTTAACTGGACAAACAACCTGATTGCAGATGCCGCTATTTTTGATTTTACTAAATTTGCTAAGCAGGCGATTGAACGGATTGGACCAAAGGCCAGGATCCTAAATGAAGAAAAGCTCCAACAAGAAGAAGGGAAACTGTCAATCTTACAGTTTATTTCCCAGACAATTGACTCTGTAAACTACAATGTCATGTTCTTTGCATCACTGGAAGGTCGATTGGTGATTGGATCAATTACATTTGATCAAAAGTATGCAAAACGATTATTGCCGTTAACCATGGAGATGGCAAAATCATTTCATAAAATAGTCCGGAAGGAGGAAACAGCAGTATGAGTACCATTACATATGAAACCATCAAGGTTGATGGAGTACCATTTCAAAAGATTCTGGGAGTGCAGATATCACATGCTCCAAACAGTCATGGGAAGGCCTGGATCAAAGGAATCCTTCCGTTTGATTTTGCCAGAGAGTTTGTTGAGCGGTCTGATGAAACGTTTGCAATCAGTATTACTACTACCGCACAGGATCAACCCCAGCGGTTATTCTATGGAAACATCAGTAATCTGAGTTTGGAACAGCAGCAGGAATATGCAGTGCTTGAGATTCTGGCCGAAACAATGAGCAGCAGGATTGATGCGAAAAAGAACAGCAAGACATTTCAAAACACATCAAAGACCTATGGTCAGATTATGAATCAGGTTTTATCCGGGAATGGTTCGGTATCGGTTATGGTCACTGACAAGCCGATTGGTTCGATGATCATGCAATGTGATGAAACGGACTGGGAGTTTGTTGTCCGGATGGCTTCCCAGTTGGGGGCTTTGGCATTTACTAATATTGTGGCTCAGACACCACAGATTTATGTTGGCCTGCCGCCTTCCAGCCAGGTGAAGAACATTCAGACGGTATCCTATGATTTTTCCAAGAATGATGCCTCTTTCAATTCACTAACTTCAAATACTGCCAGTGCTTCCGGTGCTATGCGCGAAGATTTTGCATCTGGTGTGGTTCGTTCCTATGACTATTTGTATCTTGGTGATACGGTTGTATTCAATGGGAAAAATGAACAGGTAAAAACAGTCAAAGCTACTTTGGTTGACGGAATTTTGGAATGTACCTATTCGCTGGCTTTAAAAACTGGATTCCGTGCTCCGAGTATCACCAATAAGCAAGCTTCCGGACGAATGATGACAGGAACGGTAACGGCGGTAGAGGCCGATAAGGTACAGGTTTTTCTTCATTCCGTAGACGCGTCGGCAGATGGAAGCAGCAACTGGTGGTTCCCATATTCGACTGCTTATTCATCGCAGGATGGCAGTGGCTGGTATACCATGCCGGCAGTTGGGGATGGGGTTCGGGTGTTTTTTCCATCGGATCATGAGGCCGATGCATTTGCTGCCAGTTCCGTCTGTAAGAATGTCCGGGCCAACATCAAAGATAAGTGCTGGAGCGGGTTGAACGGAAAAGAGATTTTAATGACCGAAGAGGGTCTGGTCATTACTTGTAAAGAAGGGAAATTGTATATCAAGCTGAGTGATGAAAAAGGCATAGAGATTGTTTCCGACATGGATATCAATATCACTTCTGGTACAAAAGTTAATATTCAAGGCGGTGAAGAAGTCAAAATCATAGCTAAAAATGAAGTTTTAGTGGGAACTGCCACCTCTTATCTGGATATTCGAAATGAAGGAATTATCGCCAGCGCAGACAATATCATTATTAACTAAAGGGGTGACAGGATGAACAGAACGGAGTGGGAGCAAAAGTATCAGGAGCAGTGTTATGTTCCTGTTACAAGAGAATATATGGAAGCATTGTTTGAAGCGGTCACCAAACGGGCAGAAGAGATACATAAAGAAATATACGGTCAGGTAGATGCATTCTTCCAAAACCTGTATATGCTGCAGCAGAATAAAAAGCTGGATCAGATTCAAACGGTTAGTATCTCGTTTCCGTATACATCTGTTGTGTGCGGCAGTCCCTGTCTGAAGTTTGCAGTTTATCCGGACTATCCTTTTCTGGATGATGCAGTGATAGAACAGGAGTTTTCTGTTTCATGGCTGTTTACCGGATGGGATGATTACCTGGACAGGCTTTATGATAAGGCAGCAGATGCCGGAATGAGTACCGTGATCAGGAAGCCTTATGTGAAGAGTCAGGCATGGGGTATCGCCAGAATCATTTTAAAGCTTATGTCAACTACTATGAAATATCATTTGTATGGACTGGATGAGATGGGAGCATATCAGAAACTGGAAAAAGCCAGTGGTTTTAAACTGTATTTTGGTGAATATATGGATTGGCAAAGGATTATTTTTGCATTGCCGGATGATGTAGACATTTTTAACTGTGATGAAGAAACGGATCTACAGTTCTGCCGTTTTGAACGGGCCTGGTATGAAGACAAGGTTTTTGATCATTTGGATCTGGATGATTGCCGGTTCTATGAATGCACATTTAAAGATTGCCAATTCCTTGAAAGCAGTTTCAGGGATGCCAGATTCTTGGGATGTTCCTTCTTGAATTGTCACCTTGATGGACTTAAGCTGGGCGGCTCCAGATTTGATGGCTGCAAATTCGAGGACAGCACCATGCAAAATATCCAAACCAATCGTTCTTCCGGAACAACGGAAGTTTGGCTGGGGTTGCAGGGAATGACAGAGTTCATTGGTTGTTTACTGCAAAAAACAAAACTTAAAAACAGTGATTTTACAGCCGGCTATTTCCGGAATTGTCAGATTAAAGATGCACAAACGGAAGCATGTAAACTTCCGGATAGCTTTTTTGACTGTATATCGTAACAAGGAGGCATTGATGAAATATTTTGAATTGGTTGCAGATAAGGATATATCAAATCCAATGCAAATCCAAAAAGTGGATGAACTTACATATAAGAATGGAATTTCCGAAGCGGAATTTGATGCCATCTCTGCGCTTGTAGTAGGCTACTTTGATAATTTGCCGCAAGTTGAAATCTACGATGTTCTCCAAACACCGGCTTTCTTGATTTCGGATCCACTAAAACGGTTGTTTGCGCTTTTTGAGCCGGACATGAAATGGAAAGGGATACAGCTCTTTGCTAATGACTTGGAGGATTCCCATGCTCCTTTATACTGGATGCCATATATAACGCCGGTGGATTGCATCAGTAAGGAGACAAAAAAATATACGACGGGAATGCTGGAACGGTTAGTTCTGGATATGAATGTACCGATCACCCATGACATATTTCGTGTGGCGGACATCTTTGAACATAAGATCATTGTGTCTTTGCCGGTTGCAGAAAGCATGATCCGCAGGAAGATGTCGGGAATTACATTTGTTCCGGTGGTTTTTTCCGGCGGAGGGAGGAAGTCATGAGGAAGGGTAAGATGCATACACTACTGATTTATATGATTGCAGCTTTGATATTACTGGGGATCGGAGGATTTACTTTGAAGTTCCCTTCTGGTTTGATCATTCGTATGTTTTTACCGACGATTACAAACGCTGATCTTACGGCAAATCCATACAGAGATTTCTCCGGGTTAAAGGCTGGAGGAGATATTTTCCGCCTGGAAAGCACGGAGCAGTATGAGGATGGCACTTATACAGGTCTTGATTTTGTAACAGTGGAAACATCCGTTATCATTCCCTTGAAAGCATATCGTCTTAAGGATGCATCTGACAAATATGACAGCAATGTATACCTGGCCGGACGAAGAGCTTTTAAGGGCCGGCCGTTAGCAGAGTATACGGAAAAACCAGCTCGCCGCCAGTATCTGTATGGCAGATATTATCTGCTGGGGTTGAGTGATGGAAGTTATGTTGCGGCATATCTGGATCAATCCTATGAAATACAGCATCTGCTGCAAAAAAAGATCCAGTTGCCAATTGGCCGGCTTCGGATGGCCAGTGCTCAGGAAAAAATCTTCCTGGAAGCGGTGGCGGATGAATACTCTGTCAACACAGGAAAAGTTTTATATATGATCAATGATGACAGTGTGGAGGATCTTAAGTTCTGGGATCTGGTAATCAGAGCCGGAGCATTATTAATAGTTATTACAGCCGCGTTTGCGATTTTTGCAAAACGGCATAGATAAAAGGAGGAGGCCTCAATGATGGAACAGGATTTTTTGGAGATAGGAAGACTTATCATTGATTTTCCGCTTTCCTGCAAATTTATAAAAGAGTTGTACATTAATGAAGAAGCAAATGAGCATAGCGCGCTTTTTATTCGGCTGGTTTCAGATAAGGTGCTTACCCAGGATGAGATTCTGCGGCTGGCGGATGTTCCGGTTCAGGTATATACACCTGACGGCGGAACCGTTTTTTCCGGTACCTGTATTTCGGCAGGACTTCATAACCTGAGCAGTTATAGTGAGATAACCGTAGAGGCAAAAAGCTGGTCATTCCTGTCGGATGTGGAAAAACACAGCAGGACGTTTCAGGATCCCGGAAAAAGCTTGAGCCAGATGGTAGATACAACCCTTGGATCATATGGATACAAAATCAGTCTGCAAGAAGATATCCCAGTTTCGATTATGTTATCCCAACAGGAAGAAACCGACTGGCATTTCATGAAGAGAATTGCCAATCAGTTTGGCTTTATGCTTTTTGCAGACAGCAAATCGTCGGAAAAAAGGATCAGTATTGGTGTTGTTCCTTTTTCCGAGCAGGCGCTTTCAGCAGAATTGAATTCTGCCATACTGGAGAAGGATATTGCCTCATACTGGCAGACCAGGAATGGTTCGGCGGCCGGTGCATCGGCATATGAGTTTTTAAAACAGGGATATCAGATACCGGATCTTACGATCGGCGTTGGACATGCAGTCAGTGGCGGCCCCAGTCCGCGAGTCATAACAAAAAGTATCGTGAATGCCGGCCAGGGTCTGCTTACTAACTCGGTTACACTGACCTATCAGGATGGTGCCTATCCACCTGTGGAAAAAAGTATAACCACAGGAACCGGTTCGGAATCCGGTTTCAACAATACGGGTTCTTCTTCAGCGCCGATGCAGTCATCCAATGCAGCCACAGGGCCAAGTGTTGTCAGTGGCACTGTCTTAGCAGTATCCGGCAATGACGTTCAGGTAAGTTTCAATGCAGGTGGCCCGGGCGGTCCACGCTGGATTCCTTATGCCAATTCGATCAGTAATGAATGTTACTGTATGCCGGATGTGGGAGACAGTGTATTCTGTTATTATGAAAATGACGGGACGGTTGTGTGCCTGGGGAGCAAACATATAAATACCGGAGCGCCAGATTTCAGTAAACCGGACGAAAAGGTGCTGACGGCTAACAACCGGATGATCAAGCAAAAGAAAGATGGGATTACTATTACCGGAAATCGCCCGGAAATGGATGGTCTGGGAGGTGACCGAATTAAGATCACACTTTCCGATACAGATGGGATTGAAATCTTGGCATCTAAGGAAGTGAACATTACTGCCGAGCATACTTTGTTGATTCAGTCAAACAATCTGGATGAGGTAAAAGAACAGCCGACAGAGTGGTTTGACTCCGAACGTAAAGGGCGAATGGCAGATTTTGATAATGAGCAGACGATCGGCAGTAATAGGTATATTGCCGATGGCGGCAATACAAGTTATAACGCAGGCTGGGATCTTACCAAGACATTAGGCGGAAATCTGATTAAGGGTTTTGTGGATGATATTACATCCCCATTCCAGTTGGTTTCGACAATTGGCGGTTTAATATCTCCGCCGGCAGCAGCACCAGAGCAGCCGCAACTGTCATTTGATAAAGTAGATGAATATCAGATTATGATTCTTGGTCTGCAGTCCTGTACCCTGCAGGTCGAGGGAGCCTCGGTGTACTTCTCTGAAAGTAATATCATTATGGCAGGACCCAAATTCCGGTGGCTTGGATTTGAGCGTTTTGGCGATTATCCGCAGGTATCTGAGTCCCAGCAGACATTTATGGATTCCGTCATGGATGTTGTCCAGTTAGGAATTGATATTGTCGGATGTATTCCGGGATGTAACGTGGTATGTGGCGGCTTAAATGCCGGAATATCACTTTTACGCGGAGATTACTATGGGGCCATGTCAGGACTTGCAGGTATGCTTTGCCCGGGCGGAGGTCTGGTTACCCGAAGTATAAAGATGATCGGTGAGGCATCAGATACAGCGAGAAAAGTAATTAAGGCATTGAAAATCCTGAAGGCTGGTGCACTGTTCCTGAATGCTGCGATCCAGGGTGGCCAGGGGGCTATGGAACTTTATGATAAAATGAAAAACGGTGAGTTTGATATCACAAATCCCGATGACCTGGCCCTGCTCACATCAGTGCTTCGAAGCGGCCTGACGATGTATCAGTCAGGGAAGACCATTTATGATGAAACGAGAAAACCGAGTCTGCCGGAGGGAGATGCTGCCCGTGACGGGGATGATGATCCGAACCGGAAACCAGATACGGATGATCCGGCTGACAGTACAAAACAGACACCGGATAATGAGACTACCTGCAAGGACCCGATTGACGTTATCACCGGCAGCCAGAAGATTGTACAAACAGACTTTGTGGTGAAAGATGTGGTTGGTTCCTTTGCACTGGTTCGGACCTATCAGTCAGTACATACCAATGCAGGCGGTCTGCTGGGCAGCAAATGGTATCTGAATATTGGAAGCTGGATTACCATACAGGAACATACAGCAACCGTGATTATGCCGGATATGCATTTGGAGATCTTTACCAAAAAAGAAGAACAGTGGGTTAATAACCGGGGCGGAAATCAATCAATCCGTTTAGAAGAAAATAAGGATGGATATTGCGTAACAGTTGTTGCTGAGAAGAAACGTTATATTTACGACACCATCGGTAAGCTAATCAGTATCATGGATCGCAATCACAACCGTACCTGGCTGCGTTATGTGAACAGTACCCTGATGGAAATCGCTTTTGCAAGCGGGCAGGTACTGACGTTCAGCTATAAAGACGACAAGATAGCAAGCATAAAGGATGTTATAGGACGTACGGTTTCTTACCGCTATGACGGGGAGCTGCTGACAGAAGTGGAATATCCCAACCATGGTGTGGTTCAGTATGCCTATACCCTGGAAGGATATCTGCAGGAAATCGTTGACCAAAACGGCCATAAATATGTACATAATGATTATGACATGCAGGGCCGGGTAACGCGGCAGGAGTTGTATAGCGGGCAGGAGTATATTGTCCTGTATGATGACAGCAGCCGTGTCAATACGTTCCTTACACCACAAAGCGGCCAGCGTTTTGAATACCATTACAGTAAAGATCAGCTGCTGCTTAAAAAGGTCTATACCGATGGTACTTTGGAAGAAATGGCATATGACCAGTTTCAAAACAAAGTACTGGTGAAGGACCGTATGGGGGGTGAACTGCACCGCCGCTTTGATGAACGTGGAAAGCTGCTGGAGGAAACACTGCCAAACGGATTAATCACAGGTTTTGAATATGATGAAAACAATAACATGATCCGGCAATGGGACAATGCAGGCCGTGCCCAGGAATATGCTTATGACAGGAATGGAAACTGCATTCTGATACGGTCAGCAATTGATGAAGGCCATTGGAAAGAGACTGCCTTTACCTATGATACCAATGGCCGTATTCTGTCGTTGACTGATCCGCGGGGCAACCATTCCACGGTTACCTACCAGAACGCAGGGGGAGGCATCCAGTCCTTCACGACCGCAGAAGGGGCCGTGTTCCAGTATACTTATGATGAAGCAGGCCGCTGCATGTCGGTGACCAATGAGCTTGGACGGACAGAGTATGCCTATAATCACATGGATTACCGGACGATGGTGGTTGACCCGCTGGGAAATACAACCAAGTATTTCTTTGATATGCTTTGCAATATCACAAAAATCATCCAGCCGAATCATTATGATAAAAAAGTGGGTGACGGAGTCGGTACAAGATATATTTATGATGCATTGGATGAGCAGATCCAGCGGATCGATCCATTGGGGAATGTATATGCCACCCTACGGGATTTAGAAGAGAATATTGCTAAGGAAATCAATCCCAACTGCTATCATCCCGAAACAAAAGACGGCGAAGGTATCGGTTATGAATATGACCCGGATGACCGCCGGATAAAGATACAGTATCCAAATGGCGGGATCGAACGTATTAAATATGATGCCAATGGAAACATCATCAAAAAGATCCGGCCGGAGCAGTATGATGAAAAGACCGATGACGGCCCTGGGTATACTTATGAGTATGACTGTGTGAACCGCCTTGTCCAGATCACAGATCCGGAAGGGAATGTGGTACAGCGTTATGTGTATGACCTGTGCGGAAACATCATGAAGAAGATCGATGCACAGGGCTATCTGGCCGGAGCAGATGATGACAGCAGAATTGGTACCTTGTACCGTTACAATGGGATTGGCTGGCTGGTGGAAAAACGGGAGCCGGTGAAGGCAGAGGACGGAGCGGTTCTTTACCGGGTAACCAGATACAGCTATGATCCGGCAGGCAATATGACCAGGGAACGCAGATTACAGAATTTCCAAAGCGAAACCAGTAACGAAGGCCCCGTCCACTCCATTTCCTTTGATTATGACAAGGACAACCGCCGGATCCGGGTAAGTGACAGTACTGGTGCTGCGGTGGAATATAAGTATAATGGCCAGAACCAATGCGTTTATGAAAAACGGAAACTGAATGACCAGCTGGCACAGACATTCCGGTATCAATATGATGCTGCCGGCCGGATGGCGGCTGCCGTATCTTCCATGGACAAGCCGGATGGCAGCCGTGGCGTTGCGGAAACACGGTATGACTATGATAAGAGTGGAAATATCACAGGTATTACCTTACCGGAGGAAGGGAAGATCCTGCGGGAGTATGATGCAGCAGACCGCCTGGTGATAGAAGTCCATTATGATAAGAAGAGCGGTATCGGTAACCGGACAAGATTCGGTTATGATAAGGCCGGCAATCTGGTGGAGATCACCGATTACCTTGGCCGTAAGACCGTAATCGAATATGACCTGATGAACCGGGAAATCCGCCGGACAGAAAAAGACGGCAGCGTGACCCGCCGGTTCTATGATGCCAATGGCCAGCTGACCAGGCTGGTGCGGCCCAACCAGTATGATCCCCGTGAGGACAATGGGGCCGGGTATCAGTATACCTATGACCGTCAGGGCCGGGTCATTACGGTGATCGGCCCGGATGGCCATGTCCTGCAGACGAACACCTACGATCCGGCGGGCCGTCTGCTGAAGCAGTTAGATGGAATGCAGGCCGGAGCCGAATTCACCTATAACCTGATGGGAGAGCGGACCAGGATCAGGACAGCCGGCGGAGCGACGCAGGAACTGGAATATGATGCCAGGGGCAACATCATTGGAGTGGCAGACGGAAACCGTAACCACACCCAATACGAATTAGATGTATGGGGCCGTATCACAGGGATTGTGAAAGCGGATGGTTCCATGGAGTATTATTCCTATGATTATGCCGGCAATATGACCAGCTCTACCGACGGGAACGGCAATACCACCCGCTATAAATATGACCGAGCCGGAAAGCTGACGGCAATCATTGATCCGTTGGGAGAGACAGAGCGGTATTTCTATGACCGGGATGGACGGCTTGTACAGAAGGCAGACCGGAACGGTATGATCACCGAATATGCGTTCAATCTTTATGGTGCGCCGTTATATCGAAGAGTAAAGAATGATACGCTGGGTGATTACTATGAATATACCCCGGAGGGCCTGCTCAAATCAGCCGTTTCCGGTGGTATGCGGTATGCTTATGAGTATGATGAGATGGAGCGCCTGGTCAGAAAGAGTGCCAGCGGCCGGACCCTTCTGTCGATGTCTTATGATAAGAACGGTAACTGCATCCGCCAGGGAGACGTCAGCGGAAAAGTAACGCAGTATCAGTTCAATTCCCTTGATTTATTGGAGAAAGTATGGGATGATGGAAAGGAACTGGCAGGTTATGAGTACAATGCCGACGGTACCGTTCATGCTGAAACGCATGGTCTGGTCAGCAAGCAGTACCAGTATGATCTGGACAAGAACCTGACCGGCCTTTGTATCCGGGCAGGAGATTCCTTGCTTGTGGACAACCATTACCGCTATGACGGCAATGGGAACCGTACTTATAAAAAACAGATAGGGGGCGATACAACCTATCAGTTCGATGCATTAGACCAGCTTGTAAAGGTGGAATATCCAACCTATAGTGAGGAGCTGTTCTATGACAGGGCCGGAAACCGGTCCGGCAGGATTAAGGATGGCCGGGAAGAACTGTATCAATATGATCCGCGCAACTGGCTGATTTCCCTGACAAGAGAAGGTGTGACAGCAGCATTCCAATATGACAATGCCGGTAACCTGCTCAGGGATGACCAGGCAGACTACAGCTATGATGCATTCAACAGAACCACGAAGGTCGAGACATTCGATGGGAATGTGCAGGTAAACCGCTATGATGCAGAAGGCCTGCGTGCAGAGATGGAAGAGAACGGCAGATTGGTGCAGTTTATCTTCAATCCGGATAAAGAAGTGGTTGTGGAGATGGAGGATGGCGAGATCAACCGCCTGATCCGCGCCACCACACTGATTGCGCGGAATACGGATGCTGTACGAATGTACTACCATTATGCATCAGATGAAATGGGGTCGACGACTCATATCTTAGATGAGGCGGGGCAGGTACTTAACCGATATGAATATGATGCTTGGGGGAATGTTACAGAGCAGGAAGAAGTTGTTTCGAACCGTTTTAAGTTTACAGGGCAGCAGTTTGATTCGGTTACGCAGCAGTATTATTTGCGGGCGAGGTTTTATAATCC